>Ga0157363_1002543_pt1 | contig 16133 bp, 10 predicted proteins | sample AttsexASBM1_FD_111477 | JGI IMG/M metagenome (GOLD analysis project Ga0157363, IMG submission 111477) | Fungus gardens microbial communities from leaf cutter ant in Ribeirão Preto, State of São Paulo, Brazil - Atta sexdens ASBM1 | ecosystem: Host-associated > Fungi > Mycelium > Unclassified ...
AAGCGCAGAAAATCATGGGGAGTTCCCGGCTATGCTTCTACGTCGACGGCCAAACCGAATATTCACGGCTCCAAGGTCATGCTCTGTATTTGGTGGGACCAGCTCGGCGTAGTGTATTATGAAGTGTCAAAACCGACTGAAACAATCACAGGCGATCGGTATCGAACGCAATTGATGCGTTTGAGCCGAGCATTGAAAGACAAACGGCCGCAATACAACGAGAGACACATTAAAGTAATTTTGCAGCATGACAATGCTCGACTGTATGTTGCGAAAGTGATCAAGACATACTTGAAATGGGAAGTCCTACCCCACCCGCCATATTCTCCAGACGTTGCTCCCTCTGACTATCACTTGTTTCGATTAATGGCACACGGCCTGGCTGATCAACACTTCCGGTCTTATGAAGAAGTAAAAAATTGGATCGATTCGTGGATAGCCTCAAAAGATAATCAATTTTTTCGACGCGGGATTCGTACGCTACCCGAAAGATGGGAGAAAGTAGTGGCCAGCGATGGACAATACTTTGAATCATAAATGTATAACCAGTTTTTCCAATAAAGTCTCGAATTTCGGAAAAAACGGCGGAAGCAAAGTTGTACACCTAATAAGTAGAAGCAGCGCTTGTCACAAACGAGAAAGCGGAAAATTGAGCAGTAAGGCAAAATCCGAAACGAGCAGAGATGTTGACAGCACAGAGATGTTGATATCACGCGAGACTCCCAAAATTTTGATTCACTAGTGTGAGAGGCTTTGAATCGATTACGATTAGTATTAACAATTGCTAGCGAATACGGTTTGATAATCAATTTTAAAAAATGCTAGTTTATGAAGAGGTTCATAGAATTTTTAGGTCATGTGGTAGAAGACGGTAAAATATATCCTTCACCGGAGAAAATGAAAACAGTAATTGATTTCCCTAAGCCGAAAGGATTAAAAGACTTTCAAAGCTTTTTAGGATTGTCAGGCTATTTTAGGAAATTTGTTCCGCCCTTCTTAGAGCGGCTTCACTAGATTTTGGAATAGTTTGTCGCATATACCTTTGTGGGTGAGATGGCATGTTCGCCCCGTCCTCGGGACGACTTACATTAACTGATAGAGGAACGGCATTTACGTCCAAAGAGTTTAGCGATTATTGCGAATTATTGAATTATTGCGATTACTCATGTGACTATTACAACTAGACTACTTAGAGCGAATGGATAGGTCGAAAGAATGGATAGAATAATTATATCGATTCTGTCCAAGTTAACAATTGAGAATCCTAGTAAATGATTCAAACACGTTAGAAAATTACAACGAAAAATATTAAATTTTATCTGTCATGGCAGCATCAATATTACGCCTTTTGACTTGTTATTTGGAATGAAGATGCGCGAAGAAATTGATCTCAAATTTACGCGAAATAGTAGAACAGGAAGTTCAATCTCAATTTAAAGTAGAGCACGATGAGTTAAGAAATAAAAATTGTAAGACGTACAACCTTCGGCATAAACCAGCGAATAAATACAACGTAAATGATTTAGTAATTATAAAGTGAACTCAGGTTCAGATAAGAAATTAGGAGCGAAATATTTAGGTCCATATCGCATTCAAAAAAACTAAATCGAACGATACATATATTGTTAGAGTGAGCACGAAGGGCCAATACATACATCTACTTGTGCAGAGTATATCAAACCCTAGTAAACATTAAGATATAAGTAACATTAAGTAATATAAGCAACATTAAATATAAGTAATATCAAATGGGAGTAAGATTAATCTAAGTATACGATAAATCTAAATTTTATAAAACTATTTTTATTTATTACACGTATGTAAAACATAATTAAATTTTTATATTGTATGCAAGACACATGATTAGTCAGAATGGCCGAATGTAGGAAATTATCCCAGATTTTGCGAAGGTCGTTTCAACTGATGCTTCATAGGGAACGCGAATGTCGTGAGCAAGCGTGATTGGACCGAGAGAGATCGACTGCAAGCGCAGTGAAAGGCGATGGCGGCCATTGTTGTGTTTACGTTTAGAAAGCATGTTGCGTTGAATACTCAGTTCCGTCACTTAGAATTGTATACGTTTGTTTGTGTTCGTCATTGTAAAATCTCACCGAAAGAATAAATATATTCTACCCAAATCCTACACTAGTGACCATGAAGGGTTGAACGGTTCTAATAATAGTAAATATTTTTTTATTTAAACAGTAATAAGCTTTTTAAGTAAGTTTTTTAGTAATAAATTTTTATTTAAACAATAATAATAAATATTTGAATAGTTTATACGAATATATTTAACTATTAATATTGTACTATAAATATGATATTAAAAAATTATAGCGCATGGAAAACGTGGCGATATCCAGGGTGTACCTATCATGCATACTTTGACAGCTAAAGCGCTGCTGAATGGATTTCCGCAAGATAACATTGCATCTTCCTTTAAGATGCAATCTAGGTGGATTCTATCTCGTTTGATCATCAGACAGCCTATATTATCATTGATGGATAGATATCACGTTAAAGGGGGCAGCTTTCCTAAGGACAAGTCATACGTCCCATCAAAGTGGGACCATAACGTAACACCGATGATTGATGGAGCGTTAAGTCAATCAGGTAAATATATTTTGAAATAAAACTGAAGATTAAATGACACCTCGGCAGAGAATTGTTTATGAAAAATAGTACAATCTTCTAATTATTTTTTGAAAAAAACCTTAGTGAAAAACTTTAATATCACATAATATATTTAATACGAAGGCTATCTAGATCAGTGCTGGGAACTTATTATCCGAATCAGTGTTCGAAATTAATTATATATTTCGGGCCGATTTGCTGAAGCACTGCTTATTTTTTCTCCACTACTGCTCAACGCTTGACGGCCAAACCGCTGAATCGCGCGCGGATGTGTATTTCAGGAGCGCAATATAAGAATTTGCAATATAAGAAATACTGCGATCGTACTTTCCAGCAAATTAAAAACTTCTCTTTTACGTAATTATTATTTTCTTAATAATGGTAATTGGACATCATATTAATAAGTAAATGCATTTTAGTGAATGTACTTTTAAAATATTACTTTAATTTTTATAATACATTCGGTTTCTTTAAAAGAACTGCTGACCATACTTTTGTATCACAGAATGTAATATCTTATAATACAATAGAATTTTATTTTACAATAGAATTTTACTTTCATATATATTTGATTATTTTTTTGTATTATTTTTTAATAGAATAAGCCTGAATGCATTTAAAAGACGCATCAATAGAACTTCAAAGATAATATCAAAAATTATTATTCATATTGTAATTATCATATTATACTTAAATATATATATATATATTAAGAAGGGCTACAAACCAAGTGAAAACACAAAAATGTAAGTATTAATTAAAATATATTAATAAGCATTAATACAAATTAAAACAAAAATAAATAAAAATGGATATAAAACAAATGGCATTTTGACTTCGATCGAGTCATTATCAATGTTAGACATGTAAAAACTTTCAATAAATTAATTATATAAACATATTTGAAGTAACAACAACCTATAACTAAAAATTATAAACTACGAAAATAAAAACTTTTTTAATTGTACTGACTTTAGCTGGATGTATAAAAAGATAGTAAGATAATAATAAAATAAAATTCTTTATATGAATCATTTCCGATATCAAGCGTTTATTATAGAAAGGTTCTCTATCAAGAATTCTCATTTTATCCCAATCAAATTCTTGATTACAATTCACTCGATGGTTCGTAATGATTGATGGCAATTATGGCCCGTTTTTTCTTTACATCAGATATATGTTCTGGTTTTTAGTTTCTTCTTGATTTGTCCAACGTAACTAGCATCACAATCTATACAAAATATTTTGTAAACAACTTTCTTAGAAAGAAAGTCGAGCCGATCTTTGCCCCTTTTAATGTGGTTTTTTAGATTATTCAGAATGGAATAAGTCAAATTACAGTTCATTTTCCAAGCAATCGGCTAAAGCTTTCCGAGATAGATTTAATACAAGGGATGGTAAAAATCTTTTTAGCACGAATATTATTGTTAAGAGCGTGAGAATGTAATAAGTAAGTAGTGGAATTAAATTATTTATTTATTAAAGAATATTATTAGATTGAGAGAGTTTTTATGCGATTAAAGGAATTTCTGTAAAGCTATAGTTTAGTGGGGGGATATCTACTTAATCATTCTAAAGAAGAATTAAGGAAGAATATATTAATAATGAGTCGTTTTTTAGATAATTTCTCAAATAATGAATAGTAAGATTGATAATCTTAAAATAGATATTAATGAGCCAATAGAGGAGATAATATTTCAAGATAAAAATGAGTCTGGATAATCTAAGTAACGACGAGGCATTCCTCTAAGACCAAGAAAATGTTGTAGGAAGAAGATTAAATTGACGCCAATAAATATAGATAGGAATTGAATATTTAAATAAAAATCATTTAATCTAAATCCAGTAATTAAGGGAAATCAGTGAATAAATCCAGCAATAATAGAGAATATAGCCCCTATGGAAAGAATATAATAAAAATGAGCTACAAAATAATAAGTGTCATTATGAAGAACAATGTCGATGGAAGAATTAGAAAATATAATTCCTGTGAGACCACCTATAGAGAATAAAAAAATAAATCCTAAAGATCATCATAATGCAGGGTTGTAGTTGATTTTTATACCGTAAAGTGTAGCTAATCATCTGAAAACTTTAATACCTGTTGGAATTGCAATAATTAAAGTAGCTGAGGTAAAATAAGCGCGAGTATCTACATCGAGACCAATAGTAAATATGTGGTAAGCTCATACAATAAATCCTAAAAGATCAATAGCAATTATGGCATAAATTATTCCTAAAGTTCCAAAAGTTTCTTTTTTTCCTCTTTCATTTATAATAATATGAAAAATTAGGCCAAATTTTGGAAGAATTAAAATGTAAACTTCTAGATGTCCGAAAAATCAAAATAAATATTGATAAAGAATGGGATCTCCATCTTCAGAAGGGTCAAAAAAGGAAATATTTAAGTTTCGGTCAGTCAATAATATAGTAATAGCTTCAGCAAGGACAGAAAGAGATAGGAGTAGGAGGATAGCTGTAATAAGAATTGATCAAACTGTTCGATATCTCTGTGATTCACGACCTCTAATTATATCGCCTAATCGCATCTTAGAAAAATCGATGAATCCACGAGATGTCAATTGCTAAACGACGCATGCGTCACGCGTAATCGATTAAAAAAAAAAATAATATCAGATCGTCTTGGCAACAAAACAAACTGTTATTTTCATCTTCTGCACGCAACTCGTCTCATGAAAGGTCATCGCCGCGCTACCGCTAAGATCCTTTTCGTATCCGCTGTAAACACGTTCGCCCGCGAACGAGGCTTATTTTTAATAAAATCTGGAAAGCAGAGAAATTCGCATTTTTTTCGACTGAGTGCCCTCGACGTAGTACTTCCGCGAGAAACGCTCGGACGGTGATCGCCTGGCCACGCTATTACGATTTTCGTACGCTCAGCGAGATCGCCAAAACATCTTTTGGTCCTTCGAGCCGAATACTTCAAGTATTTAGCCTCAGTGAAGTGGCGAACAGCAATTTGGCAGTCAAGGATACTACATCGAGACGAGAAAGGCGTCGCAGTAGCAACAATCAGTGCGAGCATCGCACCAGCGGCAGCACACAATTCTATAAAGCAGTCGCAAGGCCCTCGTTTAAGCATCAGAGACGCAGCTCGGCTCATATTACGTCATATTCTGGCGCAGAATCAGCATTTTACGAGCAGAATCCTGTCGACAATGGAAAACAAGGCCCAATAGACGACGTGCAACGAATCATCCCTCAACGGCGCATCATCTGCGAGAGGAATATTTCCGTCCAACAACTGGAAGGCATCTAGCATCTATCGCATCCTCTCCTAGGATTAATTGCGTGCGTAACAAGGTAAGGAAGACCATTGTCTTCATTGCCAACTAAGTTTCCTCCGCCGCGTTCGTTGCGTATATGCGTGCGCCTTCACATTCAAAATGACCAATCAGAAGTGGCGACACTTAAGCGACAACGCACGACCATAAAGGCATGTACGCGTATCAAAAGAGTCTATAAGAGTATATAGAGTCAATCGCCATTACCCCGTCAACAGTTACTCATCTCGATAAATGGAGGGCTAAACTCGAACACTATTGGGCGGAATATAACGATGTACAATTCCTTCTAGAATCTTTAAATGAGTCCGAAGACTGTGATCGAGACGGTTTCGAGGAGGCGTACTATATGTTCCGGCGTATTATCTGTTAAGATCCGCGATTTCATTTCCCCTTCGCCAACATTGTGAACGTCTATTTTTTCTCCGTCCTCTTCGAGTGCTTGCGAATCAGATAGTAGTATGCACATTCGGTTGCCTAAGCTAAATTTACCGACATTTTCTGGCAAGTACGATGAATGGTTCCCGTTTTTCAATATATTCAACTTGGTTATCCATTCCAACACTTCGCTTTCAAATACGCAAAGATTTCAGTATCTGCGAGCGTCACTCACCGACGACGCAAGCGTAATCAGTTCATTAGAATTGTCGAACGCTAATTACGATGTCGCGTGGGCAATTCTCAAGGAGCGATATGACAACAAGCGCGTGATTATTCAAACTCACGTCAATGCTATATTGGATTTGCCGACTATGACAAGGGAAAATCCAATCGATCTCAGAAGAATCTCTAACGGGGTTTCGAAACATTTGCACGCCCTTCAGGCATTGAAGTGTCCTATGATGCACTGGGATTCTCGTTCCCATTCTAACCTCTAAACTTGACTCACTCACGTTACGCGAGTGGGGAACCTCCTTAATGGACCACGAGCCGCCTCCGCTCAAACAGCTGTTAGATTTTATCGCTCATCGATGTGAAGTGCTCGAGACTACCACAAGGGCTAGCACCACTTCCGCAAAGAAGGTCGAGGCAAAATCGCAGCCAAATGTTAAGCGCTCATCGTCGTGCGCGGCTACCGTTAAACCAAAATGCAACTTCTGTCAAGAAGAATTCATTTATTATTGCAAAAATTTCATGGCACTTCCAATATCACAAAGATTCGCGGAAATTCGCAGTCGCAAACTTTGCGTCAATTTGCTTGCGCTCTTCTTCTCATGCGTCAAGTAAATGCACTTCCGATCAATGCAAGGTCTGCTAGGCAAAATACGTTATTTCATATACCCTCTGCCGCGGACCCATCGACTAGCAATACCGATAAGAAAATTGCACCTAAGTCAACACCTCCTCCCTCCCTCTTATCGAATTATGCTTTAGAATCATCTAATAACGAACAAGCTATGCTTTCGACTGCGGTTGTGTTCATCTGCGGCAGCGACGGCTCTCGCAGGGCATGTCGAGCCCTATTGGATTGCGGATCGCAAACGAACTTCGTAAAGAAATTTGTGGAAGCTCTCGATTTAGAAACGCGTCCATCAAGCTTCTCGATTTGCGACGTCAACGGCACGGTAACCTCGACCAATCACGTGGTCGAAATTAAATTACAATCGCGAGTCAACTCTTACACCGCGGCTATCGAATGCATCGTTACTGATTGGATTACTGGCAAAATTCCGACGTTTTCTTTGGGACGGAACAAATTTAATTTTCCGCGCAACATTCGTTTAGCTGATCCACGATTTCACATATCGTCGGATATTGATCTTTTAATCGTAGTGGACTTGTTTTGGAATCTAATATGCGTCGGTCAAGTCTTCAGACAAGCATCCAACTCTCCAAAAAACGGGACTGAGCTGGATTTTGGCGGGTCGTTCGGATAGCATCATATCGATCACCGCAAGGGTCAACTCGCTTCACGCGTCCGTAACTAATGCGGAATTACACGAACATGTCAGTCGTGCCTGGCAAATGGACGACATCTCCACGACATCACACAATTTCACGATGGAGGAAAACATTTGCGAGCGTCACTTCTTAGACAACGTGTCTCAGAACTCTCAAGAAAGATATACCGTCAAGCTTCCAATCAAGGAGCAAATATTAAACATTGGAGATTCGCGTGAGTCTGCTCTCAAGCGATTGACGGGCATCGAGAGACGTTTTAAGCGCGACCCTACACTCAAGTCTCAATACGCGGCGTTTCTCGACGAATATGTATCGCTGGGGAACATGCGACGCGTAGAGCCACTGCGGAAGAAACAATATCGTTTTATCTTCCACACCACTGCGTCTTCAAAACGGTTGAGCAAACATCGAAAATTCGTGTTGTATTTGATGCATCTTGCCGCAGCAGTTCCGGCGTATCATTAAACGGCGCGCTTCTAGTGGGACCTACCGTTCAATAAGATTTAATCTCAATTTTAATGCGTTTCTGCTTTTTCACTTATGTCATCACCGCTGACATCATCAAAATGTATCGGCAAATTTTAATGCATCCATCTCAAACGCGCCTGTAGAGAATTCTCTGGCGTAACGATCCTTCTGCTAATGTCGATACGTACGAACTTACTATCGTCACTTACGGTACAGCTTCTGCGTCATTCTTGGCCACCAGATGCCTTAAGCATTTGGCCGAGCAGCACGCTCATCAATTCTCGCGGTTCAGCATGCGTCCTTCGAGATTTTTATGTCGATGTCATGCTCACCGGAACAGATACAATCGACGAATTGAAACCAATTCGTGATGAAACTATTCAACTATTAAAATTAGGAGCATTTGAGTTAAGCAAATGGGCCTCGAATTGTCCTGAATTATTAGAAACAAACAATCGTGATCGTTTGCCGGTCATTATCAGAGATAATGCTGCGGACTCATGTATTCTGGGCATGCAATGGAATCAATGTCAGGATACATTGCAATTTCTCTGCAATCTGCTACAGAACCTCACGTATCAAAACGAGTCATACTTTCCGAGGTCGCTAGATTGTTCGATCCTCTGGGCCTTCTGGGTTCGGTCATTGTGATCGCAAAGCTCATCTTGCAAGACTTGTGGCAATTGGCCATCCAATGGGACGAGTCTATTCCTCAGGACATCCACACTCATTTGGATCGCTTTCAGAACAGATGAGTAATTTGAATCAATTAAAAATTCCTCGATGCGTTAAATTCATGTTCATCAGCCAATCGTGGAAATGCACGGATTTTGCGATGCTAGCCAACGCGCGTTCGGAGCTTGCATATACCTTCGAACCAAGCTCGGTCTCAACGACTATCACTTCAAGTTGCTGTGCTCAAAGTCTCGCGTCGCGCCGCTCAAAACGTTTTGTTACCGCGATTAGAGCTATCGGCCGCTTTATTATTGGCGCTCTTAATCAACAAAGTTAGAGAATCTTTGGAACTCTCGCAATGCCCGACTTACCTATGGTCAGACTCAACGATTGTATTAAACTGGATAACCTCCCCCTCGCGGTGGTCAGTCTTTGTGGCAAATAGAGTGGGTGAAATTCAGCGCCTAACAAAAGTCGCTGGCGTCATGTCGCATCCCCCGACAACTCTGCCGACACATTGTCGCGTGGGATAAACCCCTATGACTTAATTGAAGCTGAGAGGTGGTTGTCCCGAATTTCTAAAATAGGATGAAGAACACTAGCCGCCCAGTGTCTTTCCGCGTTTAGACAATGATCTTCCTGAACAAAGGAAAATCCGCGTAGTCGTTTCCACTTTCCATCCTTGCATTATTGACGAATTACTAAACAAGTTCCAATTTAAACAAAATATGCCGCATCATAGTGTATTGTTTAAGATTATCCAAGGTTTACCGAGAGCACAGAATATCCAGTTTCGTATCTGCCGCTGAAGTATCTACCGCCTAAGATTGTATTTGCAGAACAGTGCAACAGCGAGCGTTTTATCGCGAATATGAAGCAGTAGCCAAGAACGAAATTGTAAATACTTCTAGTAATATCTTATCGCTATCTCCATTCTTAGATGAAAGCGGACTAATGCGAGTTGGCGGGAGATTAAAAAATTCGAATCTCGCGTTCAATGCGTGCCATCCAATTCTCCTGCCACGCAAACACATATTGATTCAACGTATTATAGAGCGTGAACACACTCGAAACTTACACGCGGGTTTGCAAGCCACGATGGCTTTCGTACGCCAACGCTTTTGGCCGCTATCATTGCGATCCACGGTACGTGGAATATTACAAAAATGTATAACCTGTTTTAAGGCCAAATCAATCAGAGACCTTAATGAGTTCACTACCGGCCAGTCGAGTTAACGTATCTAGACTTTTCTCTCGTTGCGGCATAGACTAAGCCGGCCGCTTTTGTTACGTGAGGGAAGGCGTCGAAACGCGCGGGGTCACAAAGCGTACGTTGCGCTTTTTGTGTGTTTCGCCACGAAGGCGGTCCATCTAGAGTTAGTAAGTGATTTCATATCCGAGGCCTTTATTGCCGCTTTTAAGCGATTCATTTCGCGTAGGGGTAGACCCACACACCTATATTCAAACAACGGGACCACCTTCGTGGACGCACATAAACAAATTCAAGAATTATACGACATGTACAATGATCCACAAGTCCAGTCCGAGATTAAAAATGTTCTTCGCGAATTAGAAATTTCTTGGAGTTTTATCCCGCCTAATGCACCTCACTTTGGAGGTTTATGGGAAGCAGCCGTAAAATCTGCAAAATATCACATGACGTGGTATTTTCGGATCGTGGGCAAGACTCATTTGACTTTTGAGGAAATGCAAACGACCCTTTGTGAAATTGAGGCTATCCTCAATTCGCGTTTTATCATTAAGCGCCGACCCTAACGACCTAGCGTATCTAAGTCCGGGACATTTCTTAGTTGACATGACTTTAAATAGTCTTCCTTGTGTTGACTTGAGCGATGTCAACGAATATAGGCTACTATGGTGGCAAATCCGGCAGCATTTTTGGCGCAGGTGGAGTAATGAACATCTTCATTCTCTACAAGCTCGAACCAAATGGATGGCTAGCAAGGGAACTCAGCTGTCAACTAATCAACTCGTGTTCATAAGGCAGCCAAACCTAGCTCCGCTTCACTGGGCAATGGGGTGGGTCCTAGAGGTTCATCCTGGTCCCGACGGCATTGCTCGCACTGCAACTATCAAGACTGCTAAGGCCAGTTACGTGAGACCACTGTCTAAACTATCAATATTATCAATTTAAACTTAGTTGATGCGTTATCGAACATTTAGTTTTAAGTATCTTTAGCTATTACCATCTGATTATATGCTCCTTTATGTTCATTAAAGATGCCTTATTATTTTTCACTTATTTTATCGCTTGCGTACGCGATGATTTTCAGTCTAATGACTAAATGTGATATTAAATCGTATCAAAGTAATTCGCGTTTCATGTCACGCCAACGAACTCATGCTTGTATGTCATGTTGAAAGTCAATTCTTTCAAGGCGGGCGGCGTGTTCGGTATCTCTGTGATTCACGACCTCTAATTATATCGCCTAATCGCATCTTAGAAAAATCGATGAATCCACGAGATGTCGATTGCTAAACGACGTATACGTCACGCGTAATCGATTAAAAAAAAAATAATATCAGATCGTCTTGGCAACAAAACAAACTGTTGTTTTCATCTTCTGCACGCAACTCGTCTCATGGAAGGTCATCGCCGCGCTACCGCTAAGATCCTTTTCGTATCCGTAACCTGTAAACACGTTCGCCCGCGAACGAGGCTTATTTTTAATAAAATCTGGAAAGCAGAGAAATTCGCATTTTCTCGACCGAGTGCCCTCGACGTAGTAATTCCGCGGGAAACGCTCGGACGATGATCGCCTGGCCACGTCATTACAATTTTCGTGCGCTCAGCGAGATCGCCAAAACACAAACTAAAAGGGGAATTTTATCTAGAGATATAGATTTTAGATGTATATTTAAAATTGTTGAAATCAAATTAATTGCTCCGAGAATAGAAGACATTTCAGTAATATGGAGGGAAAAAATAGTTAGGTCAACTGAGGGTCCATGTGGAATATATGGGATGTTAATGGGGGTAAAGAGTTCAGCCTGCTCCTGTGTATAAAAAGTTTCTTAGAATAATAAGGGCGGTAAGAGTCAAAATCTTATATTATTTATTCGTGGGTAAACTATATCTGGGGATCCTAATTTTATGGAATTAGAAAATTTCCAAATCCACCAATTATGAAAGGTATAATTGTAAAAAAAATTATAATAAATGCATGATTAGTAACTAGAGAATTGTAAATTTGATCATTATTAATTAGACTGCCACATGATCTTAGTTCTAATCGAATGATTATACTTATGGATTGATCCAAGTAAACCCGATCAGATAGCCAGGATAAAGTAAAGAATTCCAATATCTTTATGATTGATAGAAAATAATCATTTATTTATAGATAATAAAATTATAAAAAATTTAATTAATAATTATAAATAAATAAAAATAATATATTTATGATAAAAAAAGAATTATTAATTTAATATATATTTATTGTTATTAAAATTTTATATTTAGTATTAATATATATAATTTTAAAGTTAAGATAAAAATATTAATTATAATAAAATAAAAAATTTAAAAAAATAAAAAATAATTATGTCTGATTAAAGTAATAAATTGTAAATTTATTTAAGAAATTAATAATTTCTAACATTTAAAATATTTTATATATTTTAAAATTTATTGAATATAAAAAAAATATGTTTTAAATATTTTAAATTTAATTAAATATTGAAAAAAAATAAAAATATAATAAATAATAATTAAATAAAAGGGTTATATATATATTATATTATAATTTAAAAAAAATATTAAATTGCAAATTTAAAAATTTTAAATAAAATAATATATAAGATTTATTAAAATAATATATAAGATTTATAAGCAAAGTATTTATTAAACTTTAAAAGTTTAGAGTTTATTAATATAACTTAAAATCTTTTTAGGTTTAAATTATAATAATAGATGATAGAAATAATGGAAATAATAAATAGATAAAAATATTATTATTATAATGATTTAATTTAATTAATTTTGATTCAAATTTAAATAAAAATAAGGAATAAAATAATATATTATTATAAATAAATAATATAAATAAAGATCTGAATATTATTAAAATTATAATGACAATTAAATTATTTAGTTTTATAAATAAAAAAATTGAATATCATTTTATAAAAAATATTGAAAAAGGAGGAAGACCAGATATATTAAAAAGTATAAATAAAAGTAATATGTTAAAATTAATATTATTAAATATAATTATAGAATTTTTAAATGTTTTAAATAATGAGAAAATAAAAATTAAAGATATAAGGGTAAATGAATAGAATAAAAAATATATTAATCAAGAGAAAGTTTTTATATAAATCATTAAGATTATTTATCTAGATTGATTAATAGAAGAATAAGCTATAATTATTTTAAAATTTAGGCACATAAAAGGGGGAATAATTGAACAAAGAATTAAAATAAGATAAATAATAAGAAAATTATTTAGTTTAATTAAAGATATTATATAAAAAGGAATAATTTTTTGAATGGTAGAGAGAATAAGAAGTAATATATATTTGAAGGTAAAAATTTTGAGATTAAAGGGAATCAAAAATGAAAAGATGGGATACTCAGTTTAATTAATAAAGAAAAGAAAAGAATATGATAAATATAATTGTTAAATATAATAATATTATTAAAAGTAGTTGAAAAGATTATTAAAAAAGATGAAATAATTTGAATAATAAAATATAAGAAAATAATGTTTTTATTATTTATAAATAAATTAAGTAAAAAAATAAATAAAAAATTAGAAATTTCTAAAAAAAATCAGATAATTATTAAGTCATGTATAAATAATGAAATATAGAAAAAATAATTAAAAATAGAAAATTAGATAAACTAAAATTTGATTAAAAAAAATATTTTATAATTAAAAGTTATAAATTTTTTAATTTAAAAAATTAATATTTAATATAAAGTTATAAATTTTTATTTATAAGATTTTTATTTATAAGATTTTTATTTATAAGATTAGAGCCATGAAATTTAATTAGTTATATTATAATATTAGTGAATATTAAAAATATGGTAGTAAATTAGTTTAAAATTTAAATTATTAATATATAATTTTTGAATAAAAATTATATCATATATATATATATATATATATATATATATATATATATATATCTTAATGTAAAAGAACATAAAAATTTTTGAAGTTTTCAATTCTGTTAAATGTATAAAGTTAATATTATGGGGAGGGGGGTGAGTTGGAGTAGATAATAATGTATAAAAGATAGAAAATAAAAATATTTTATGTAATAAATTTTTAATAATAATGAAAGTATATATAGAGATAAAGAATTATTTCATCAAAATAATCCTTTTAGTTCAGGCATATCATTAATTAATTAATTTATATTGAAATTGTCAGGCAATTAAAAAATTAGATAGATAGATAATTATTTATATTATAGATGGTAGTGTTTTATATTATTTTATTTTATTAATTTAATAAAATTATAAATTATAGAGAGAAATTATTAATGAAGTATATTTAATTATTGATTAATAAGTAAATAATAAAAATAAAATGAAGTTTAAATTTGATTTATTAGAATAAAAAGGATATAAGATAAGTTAGATGTATAGATAAATGAGAGAGAATTTTTCTCTATTCTTAGAGTCTAAAAGCTTAGGATAGCTTATTTATTTTATTGAATTAATATTATAAAAATATTATTTTAATAAAAAAATTTATTTAATTAAAGTAAATAAATAATCTATAAATGTAAAAGGGGGGGCATAAAGAATAATAGAAAAATTAAAAGTTAAGTAAAAATAAAAATATATTTATAATATAATGAATAAAATTTTATAAATAATAAAAATATAAAAATTAATTAATTGAATAAAAAATGAAGTAAAAATTATATTATTATGTTAGATAAAAATATATAAAAAAATTTTAGTTTAAATAAAAATAGTTTATTTACAGTGAAAAGATTTTATAGTGAAAATAAAAAATTTAATAAAAATAATCATAAAAATAAAATTGTTGATGGTTGAGTGTAGGAAAAGAATTAAATAAATAAAAATAATAAAAATAAAATTTTATATATAAAAAATTTGTTAATTATAAATTAATTAGTTATATAGGTATATGAATAATAAAAATTAGTTATATAGGTATATGAATAATAAAAGTTAATGTGTAAATGTGTAAAAGTTAATGCGTAAATAATAATATAAAATAAATATAAGGTTAGTTAAATTAATTAAAAAATAATTTTAAATTATAAGAATATTAAATTTGAAATTTATTATTTAATTATATATATATTATATATATATATATATATATATATATAATATATGTATAAAATATATGTATAAAATAAAATTAATTAATGTGAAAAATAAAATATAGAAAATAATAAAAAAAATTTAATTAATTTATGTTAGAAATATTTTATTAGAATTAATTATTAAATGATTAAAAATAATTTTTTTAATAAAAAAATAATACGTAAAAATTTATAGAATGATTTTATAAATTATATTAATTAAGATTTTTTAATTTAATAAAAAATAAATAAAAAATATTAATAAAACATTAAATAAATCAATTAATATTATTTTATATTAAATAATACATTAAAAAAAAAATCATTAAAATAAAATAGTATTAAATTATAAAATATTACAATTAAATATTTTCAAAAAAAAAATAGAAAAGAAACATGAGAAAAATGAATAATATTAGAAAAAATAAAAATAATAATAAAAATATTTAAATTTCTAAAAACATGTGAAGTTAAGAAACATTAAAAAATAAATTTATAATAATAAAAATATTTTAATATAAATAACATGTGAATATAAAAAAATATAAATATTAAAAAATATAAATAACATATGAATATAAAAAAATATAAATATTAAAAAAAGTATAATAAAATATGGTAATATTTTATATTAATAAATTTATATTTATATTTATATATATGTATATATATGTATATATATATATATATGTATATTTATATATATGTATATATGTGTGTGTGTGTGTGTGTGTGTGTGTGTGTGTGTGTGTGTGTGTGTGTGTGTGTGTGTGTGTGTGTGTGTGTGTGTGTGTGTGTGTGTGTGTGTGTGTGTGTGTGTATGTGTGTGTG
>Ga0157363_1002544_pt1 | contig 16131 bp, 22 predicted proteins | sample AttsexASBM1_FD_111477 | JGI IMG/M metagenome (GOLD analysis project Ga0157363, IMG submission 111477) | Fungus gardens microbial communities from leaf cutter ant in Ribeirão Preto, State of São Paulo, Brazil - Atta sexdens ASBM1 | ecosystem: Host-associated > Fungi > Mycelium > Unclassified ...
GTGTTGGATAAATGAAATATCAATATATTTTATTGCAGTAAAGATTTATTTGATATACATATATACATATATTTGCATAGAAATATCAGCAGGAGGAATGCAAATATTGGAAAAATGAGTAATTTGTGTAAATGCGTTTTTGTTGTTGTTTTTATGTTATTCTATAAAAATTTATGTATATAAATTACATTCTTGAACAAGATATACAATCTATATGAATATATATGATCCAATATAAAAGTTTATATAAAAATATAATGGGGGATATATAATTACGAGTGTAATCGTTATATCGGAAGAGTCTATCAGAATAATACTTCATCGCATTGTTCATTTTTTCTTCAGTATATGTCATAATGATCATGACTATGGATAAAAAAAGATGAGCGCGATTAACCGAAATGAATATATTAATTTTTAAGTAATGACAGAATGACAAAACTGAAAGAACCACATCAATAAATCATATTAAGAAAGGACATGAAAAAGCTACACGTTAGGATAAACATTGCGAGTGTAATATAAAACATAAAGTCATGTTTATACTTCCAATCAAAATCTCTTTCTCGATATATAAGTTGTCTTCTCAGTTCATCCATTTGTTTCTGTATCGTTTTTAAATTGTTTGAATAATGAGTTTACAGATCAGTATGATGTTAAATTGACAAATTTCGGAGTGCCGTTGCTGAGACGCTTAGATCCTTCCCAAATGAGAACGGTAAAGTCTTCCGTGACTGCGTATAAATGATGCTGATCCAGAGACCACGATACAGCGATTATTGCACCACAATCTCTCACATTATTCGAAATTTCTCTGACTAACTGCAGATCCCAACTGCTCCATAATCTATATCATCAAAATACTTCCAATAATTGTTTATAGATTTAAAATAATTAAATAATATTTTCATCGTACCTTATTATTCCGTTGTCTAAACCAGTTGCGATAACATTGACAGAAACACCCTCCGGTGCGTTACTGTAACAAAGTGCTGTTACACATCGTCTGGATAAAATGGACCCTACAGCCCTCGCATTTATAGTGTGCACTGTCAATTCGGACTGATTGTTGGTCGCGTTGTCCTCTGATTTAGGAATGTCATAAATAGCAGCTACATCCCCAAGTGTTTCACTAATACACAGGAGATGTATAGCGTAACCTTGATCACAAACTATTGATTTCACGTACGTTAAGCTGTTCCAAAATAAAAATACAGATATGAACTCATATAAATATAACTTCTTTCTATACTTAAATATGTAGAATTTATTTTTCTACCACATATACCTATTCAAATCCCAAATAATAATGACACTACTGCCATCGCCGGAACAAGCAATGCTAAATGTACGTGATAGAGATATCACTGTCACTCGATTGTTATGAGCTAGAAGTACTGTCGCAGGTGTTGAACTGAATTCGATTTTACCCGCAGTCCCTATAGTATATGCATGCACTGTGATTCTGCCTGATAAATGTCCAATCCAAAGTTGTCCGCAATCAGGAGTAGATGCTAATGTCGTAATCTAAAAAAAAACAATTTGGAATTGTATTAAATGTTTTATTTTAAAGAAAAAATAATATTCTAATTTTGCTGTATTAAGAAGTTGTTTTCTTTTATTACTATTTAATTTTGTCTTATTAATTATAAAATGTGTATTAAGACACTTACGGGATCAAGACCTGAAGATTTAATTAGAGGTCTTGGCGGTTGTTCTTTTTTACATTTTAATCTAGCGATTCCATCTGTGCTGCTCCATGATGCTAATGCAACACCCAATACAGACATACCGCTTAACATACTGCTGCCTAATAACACAAAAGAAATTTTCATTCTATTAGATTTAAAGCTTTAAGTTTTATAAGAAAACATTACAATATGCAATAATCGCGATATAAATCAATAACCTTTTTCTTTGGTGTAACCGAGGAGAAGCGTGGTATAATTAGGCAAACCAAAAACGTCACCAGTTGCCAAAGGAATTAGAGAAGCTAATGGAGTTTTGTGCTTAAGTTTCCAACACAATATAGGCTCATTACCGGGCGCGCCTACATAATTTCCCCATTTTATACCTACGATTACATCAGACAGTTGTAACATTTAATGGATTTATGTAATACATTTTAATTATCGCTAATATAGATTGACAGTTTAAACCATAGAAAGCTACAGGGAGGATAATTACCACTAATCCCTTCAATAACCTGCGGTATTTGATTAGGTAACGTTATATTGCCAAGATTTTGAATCATTGGATGAGAAGCTCTGAATAGTTGCGCGGGTGTTTGACCATATGTTCGTACCATGGTTTCCCAGGCTTGACGTTCTAAAGGATCGGTTATCTGTTCTACGTCGAATCCGTAATAAGTCTAAATATAAAAAATGAATTATTCATATTTAATTGTTCAAAGCTATGCTGTGATAATGTAAGAATACGTACTGCGGGATGAAAAACATTTATGGCTTCTATCGCCGGTCTTCCTGTCTGTCTGAATCCAAAGACGAGATCGATCCAATATGGCAATACTTCTCTCACGATGTCGGATTCTAACGCGGCTCTATGTGCCAATATAAATAGTCGCGCGTCGCCGCCGCACCATTTCGGTAATTCAACATCTCCAACTTTATTACCATTTTGTCGAACACCGAAATTGAATCCTACAACATATACGAATTCACATTAACTTATGCAGATGTTATTTTTTTCAATATTAATTGCAATATACTCGGATTTACCTTCGAAGTTTAATAAAAATTCAGGTAAATAGAAAAATTCTGGTATTAGTTCCTTCACATCTGTTGTTGAATCACAGCTAGTTAATCTCCATGTGGTAGCTAATGCATGGAATGTTCGGTCAGGAATATCAAAATTATTATCTAAAAATAAAAATAAGTTTATGAAAATAATTAATTTTTCAATGAATGTCATTATAAAAGAATAATTTTTGTACCTTGATAACAAAGAAACATGCTAGTAAACGGTGGAAGCCGTACCAAAAAGTGTAATACAGTTCCAGAATTACTATAATGAGAGCCATAATGGAATGGTCCTTGATTCAAAGCAATTAAATTTAATCCTTCTGTTAAAGTTTGTTTCAAGTACTGTATAAAAGAAATTTATTAATGATGCTAAAAACACAATAATAATAATTACTTTTAATGGCTTACATTATAATTATTTATGTAATGTTGTTCGTTTTTTTTATCTTGCACAGCCATCGGTCGTTTGAAATTCCTGTAAAATATACAAGTGTATTCGCGTATATATTTGAGAATGTACATGCTGCTGATTTTCCATCATTTACCGATAAATTTTCGGATTGTTCAAATCAATCTTTTCGCTGACATAGTCTGCCAAAACAAATGGGAATACGGGATATTGCATTAAGTCATTATATGAACGACCTGCCAATTTATTCAAGCAAGTTATGTATTCCCAATTGGTGAGCGCGCCACTTCTCCATAAAGCTAGAGCTTCTCCTAAATCATCGCCAGGGATTCGCCTGGGTAAATTGCAAGCGGACAATTCCGTCGCAAACTCGTCTCTTTCCTTGGATGAATTGAACGCTAACAGATATGTTCTGCCAGTAATGAGAAAGATTTCGATGGCCCTCTCTTGCAATTGATATCTTCTTCTGTGCAATTCTCGAATATCCTCGAGACGCCAAACAGTACCACCAGCCACAGCCAAATCGAAACCACCTAATGCTATCTATAATTAACAATGATTAAGAAGTTTTATTAATTAATTATATTTATTAATTAATTAATTGTGAAATTGTATTTTTAAAAATTAAAGGAATGACTCACGTCCGTATGCAGTGGCGTATCAGGATTATCCGGAACGAAATACACGCACGTCTCACTTATAAGGACTTCTCCAGCTAATTCAGCCCTTGGTGTAACAACTTTTGCCTGAGACATCTTACGTATTTTCTCACTTGTATGCAAACGTTCGATCAGAGTCGCGGTATTAGAGTCTTCACGAACACTCGTAAATAAATACGATAATGGCACCTCGATATTAGAAGACGCTATAAAATATAAAATTTAAGATTAAAATATGAGTTTCTCTATATTCTCTAAATTTCTTTGCATGTGTTAAATGTTAATTAGGAGATTGCATTCACTTAAAAGATCACAATCTCTGAATGCTTTCTGTAATATTTTATAATATTTATTTTGATCTATAAATATACCTAATTTATCTTGATATTCAGGCAAAAGAAATCTCTTGTCAATATTTAAGTGACACCTCTGAAGTCTTATTCTGACTCTTGCAGGACCTTCAGTTGGATCTAATTCCCAATTTTTGGGGTAGCTTTCAGAAAAATGCCATGGCGCCCGTTCGTGGGTTATTCGTTTGGCTATGTCTCTCCATCTAGCAACTGCCTGAGCTTCTAGTGCTCGCGAGTGTTTCAATTGCTCCATCAATACCTTACGCTCACGATTTTGTTCCTCTACAACCGAACGGGTTATAGTCATGGCGCTTTCGGTTAGTTGCTTCGCTAGCGCATCGAATCTCTTGCCAATTCTAGCATAAAATTATATCGTTTTATTAATTTTTTAATAAAACGTACGCCAACTTTCGAAATAAATATGCATTTACCTTAAAATGGCAGGATAATTGTCGATACAAATGTCCTGATCCGGATGCACATCTCGACGTAACACAGCTAATTCGTCATTCCATACTTCAGGATTAGCTTGTTCAATCCCTTGGGCGAGATTCCATACATGCAGAGCTTCTCTCAACTCTGCACATACTCTAGCATCGGCACTCGGCATTTCATTCCGTTTTTGCAATAGGTCCCAGAAGAACACTGTAAACTTTTGCTCCAGCTAAACATAAATTTCGATTTTATCGAGTTGAAACAAAAGTTCGTAGCATTACTTTTGTTTCAATATATAAGCAGTTAATTGGAAAATTAAAAGTTATATGTGTGAAAGGATATGGTGAGACAATAGTAAGTTATTTAAAAAAAACTCATATTTCAATATAGATAGATAATTTTACATTTTACTGTAAAATAATAAATGAAGAGACAAATTAATGTAAATACCTGTGGATGAACTTCCAGAATACACGACAAGATTTCACGAGCTCTCGGTTCTTCCATTAGAGATCTGATGGCATAAATTCTTGTATTGATATTCTGATGTGGCTCTAGCAGCCATACCATAATTCTAGCCGTATATTTTCTCAAAGCTGATTTGACGGACCATGTATTGCTCCAATGATTTTTTTTCTCCAGCGGATTGCATAGTCCATGCAGAAGAATCGAAAACAGTCTTCTCGTTAGTTGCAATTCACTGATAGATGGTGATGCGTCAGCGGCCATTATAAATTCAACAGCACGTGTCACAATAATACGAAAACGATCATTCAGTTCTCCTTTGCTAGGTTCGCGCAGTACAGGAGACGAATTTGTGTGAAGGTTTGCATAACTAGACGAACGGGATCCATGATCGCTCTGCTCACTGGATGTTGTGAGAACTGAAAGAAATTTTTTATGTGTAAATACACAAGCGCCGCAAACTTTCGCGCGTTGTAATTACCTGAGGTAAAATAAGATGCTGAAGCCAAGTAGGAAGCCGTGCTACGTAAACGGAATCCCGAAGGATTCGACATTTTAGTAGTGAGTACATCCAATTCTCCGTCGAATAATGCTACTTGAGCGTCTCTTACGATCGTGCAAATCAAACTTGTGCGGTATCGTAATTTTTCCGATAATTCCATGTAATCGAGTATCAAGTGTAGATCTAGTACCGCTTGCATTTGATGAATTCCCGGTAATTCTAAAAGTTTAGTCGCGATTGCCACGAACAGTACGTGGATGTCTCGATGAAGGAATGTCGAGGTACCTTTATGCACAGCTGCAACCAAAGCTTGTGCCAATGACTCAATCAAACCTTGCTCCAAAAGTATCTTCAATGCATTTGTATTCTGAAATAATGACAAGTAATTTGTATAGTCACATGTCAGATTCGTTATCGTTTCCATTTTCAATACCTTTGCTATTATGTCAGTGATAAATGATATTATTGGTCTGGCTACGTTCGAATCAGAACCTGCGGCCTTTGCAATCATTGCCATTAACGGTGGCATTGCCGCCAATGTTGGACCTCGTAGAGCTAAATTTTCTAAAGCGACAATCAATGATTCGCTTCCGGGATATAAAGCTATCTGATTTCCTAAATGCATGAAATACTTGTGTTTTATAAATTTATTAACTTCCTCATCGCTAGCGCGTTGTAGATAGGTTTGTACCACCTATAAAATGAGATACTGATGAAACATTTCATTCGCTCCGCGTCTTGGTAAAAATGTTATGCGGTACATATTGCATCAAGAAATTATTTACCTTGATCAACGCTGTACGTACACGAGGATCGGGATCATTAGCTAAAACTAATAGCAATTCAGCTCTTAAAACATGCTTCAACACTAATCCAACTTGACAGTCTGGTAACACTCTTACAGCATCTCTCAATAGTAACAACAGCCCCTCGCAGACTAAGCCCTGACACGCTCTTCTTTCATTTACATATGTTGATTGTTTGTCCTAAATACATAATAATGCAAGATTCGAATAAATATTATGTAAAATTATATTATATAAAGATTTTACATTTTTCATTATACATACGTTGCTTAGAGGATTGGATCCATCACTACCTGCAATTCCGGAATCTTCTCCGGCACTAGTATTATCTGATGACAGCACTTTTTTACGATCTTTCTTTTTAGGACTTCGTGATTTTTGAATCTAGAAAAGCGAATAATTGATAATATATTGTAATATTCATGTAATGTTTGCAATCAAAGAAATTTTATATTGCAAAAGTCATACCTGTTCATTTGTCAATGCCTTATTTAATTTGCTGTTCTCCACTACGCCTATCAAATCATCAGAAATGACTTTATCATTCTTTTTCCTTGAATTCGTATCCTTCTCCTTGAGTTGCGGCAACATAAAATAAATATTGTGTCGCGAATGAGTAACGTAAGTCTCCGAGGCTTGATGAATGAGGACCAGATAATCGGTGATTGCGACTAAGTGAGCAAATTCCGGCGGTGCACCCATTAAGGCGCGCATCAGTTCCACAATAGCGATTCCGGTATTCGAGCTCAGTATGGTTCCTTCGTCATGCATTTCGTACATGAAATGTTCCTACAAAAGATAAGAGATGTTACTAAAAAATATATAAATTGATATATATTTTATTGTATGTAGACATTTTAATGTACAGATTGTTCTATTTACCTTACACAAGGTAAGAATCGTATCCACAATACCGACCCTGTTTAACTGTGATGCATTGAATTCACGATGCGAGTGTTGATCTCGCAATAAAAGTAGTAACGCTTGTAATAATAAATTTAATGTATCATATTTCATCCATGCTCTCCATGCGGTAAGTGCGCCTTTAATCAATCCCGGATCTGTAATAACAGCTTCGCAGTTTTGTGAAATTGAGTGGTTACCGCTGCCGATATCTTTGATAATGATCGAACTATCGCATGCCGCATCCAACATCGCCTTCAGAATGTGTCTACCTGTGTGACACCTAGACGATTCCAGAACACGCAGAATAAGTGACGTTCCGCCATCCGATCGATATTGATTCAAGAGTTCTGAATCGCTACGAACAAGATGCAGGATTATGGACAGAGCCAAAGCTTGTTCTTCCTCAGTGGAGTTTAATTCGACCACCTACAAGGATTCATAAACGTTTAGAAGAGACATATGCAGATTGTTTTGATTATTTCTTTTTTAATTAATTTAAAAAGATATTTACTCTTGCAAAAAGATATAAAAATACTGGTACACCACCCACTAAGATCGTCGCAGGCACAAGACCTCGATATTGCTGACTTTCTAAACGAGTAGATGTAATTGGAGATATCGACAGAGGTGGTTGTTGCGATACTCTGTGCTCCGGGACCGAAACGACTTTAAAACCTGGTTGGCCCAGGAAAATACTTCTTACAACAACTATAAAAATTATGGCAACAATAATAATATACAATAAAAAAATAAAGTACATAATTTATAATACAATAAAATGTTAATAGCATATCATAAATAACTTACCAGCAGGATTAGCGACAGCTTGGGGATATAAATGTACGATACTAGGGTTTTGAGCCTCGTAACTGAGAAGTAAATTATCTTGCAGCTCGCTAAGATGCGAGTTTGTCGCATCCATAACGGCATCCCAATCGATTTTCGATTCTGATACTACTGTTTCGACAGCGCGCCTCAAATAAGTACCGCCATAAGATTTTCGTCGGCTTAAATCAAATTTACCACCTTCTACAATGTATAAAAGTAGGTATTAAGAATTCATGTAACTACAATGTTAAACTGTTTAGTGTACAATTATACATTTATGATTACTATATTAAAAATAATATATTGCTAACCGTATTTTACTTCGCGAATACCATTCAATGCGCCAGATGCAATAAGAGGTGCAAAATCAGGTTTTGTCGTGTTTAGAATACAATCTGCCAAGTTGGTGTAATTTGGTCCGAGACCTGCCAAATGCAATGCACGCTCTTTCGTAAATACTGGACATCTACGAACAACAATCATTGGAGATGTACAGGTCTACTGTATATGAATTACTTAGATACTGAATGACAAAATAATGTACCTAAAAATCATTAAATTTCCGAGATACCACGCGCCAATACTGCTCGATCCGATTTGACCTAACAAAATACACGTAGTACCAGGTTTTCTTACTAGTAAACCGTCAAACGGTAATTGAGCATTAATTTCTTTCCAACCGTTTACCCATAGCGTAACTTCAACCACCGCACTACGCTTATTCAAGACAGTATCTTTAATGTTTAAGGTCAAGTGATGCCAGCATCCCGAAGGAAGCATACCATTTATCGAAGTTTCAGAGATCGTTCGATTTATCTTATCATCCGGTCGAGTAAGTCGTAAGATTAATTTATCTAAATGATAAAATCAATATCAGCATAAGCTTTTACTTATAATTAGCAAATTTTAAGAGTGAATCACCTGATCTGAGATCGAGCCAAGTTTCCAAAACCAGCGATTCGAATCCAATGGATATCAAATGTACTACTGATGTTGGCGTGGGTGATGATACAGAACCTGCTATGACTAGAAGAAAAATCAGACATCGATATTATTTTTACAATTTTATAAATGCATCAGAATAAGAAATGAAACTTAATGTTACAAGTAAATAAAACTCCCATGTCTTGATGAATGTCTTAATGATGTCTTAATGACAAATATGCAAAAAATTAGAAATAAAAAAATTAGAAATAATAAATATAATCGTTTTACATAATTAATGACTGTTTCTTTTCTATACTAACCATTACGACTCCAGTCGTCAGAAAGGATACCCCAGTCTGACAGACTCTCACTATCCGAATCGAGTAATGGGGAAGTGTTGTGGATAGTCGCACGTCCGCCAACTAGTAACCCTCTTTCTATCCTCAACCACATGGAAGCGGAACAACCGTGTAACCACACTGACCAAGCAAGTTCCGGTCCGATAGGCAGACACGTTGCATGTATGGACCATGGACTGCAAATTCCCGCAGCAAGATGCTTCTTTTTGAAATTATTCACGAGATTCTCGGCTTTCTCCAGATTCTTATGTTCCTCGGTCTGGATTTTCAGCGATGTTTTTGTGTTATACGGCACAGGGAATGACAGGATAAAATTCGGCTGAGGTTGTGCGGCCAGCACCAAGTGATATAATGGTTCCAGCAACGGTAACAAAGGTGGTTTCTTCACTTTGAAAAACGACAGATATGCGACTAGTTCTGTCGGCGAAATTGATTGTGTCGCTAATAATGTAAAAACTTCCAGTGCCGCGTGCTGCAAGTCTGTAAAAATTCTCTATATAGTGTGCTAATATTTTATGAATATGTTAATATATTTCTCATGTTAAACTACCTCGATATCGCGGATCGTTATTTGTAAATACATTCTTAAAACCATTCAATATCTTCATAATAGTTCCTGATGCCGCGAGGGCAGCACAACTTGAGGCACTTTCTCGACAAGTAATAGTAATTCTTCGCAATCCATTAGTTATTATCGATCCTCTCTCTAAATCTAAATCTCTATAAAAAAGGATTTTATAAAGGTATAAAATAAAATATTATAATGCGCATTAATATTTATATATTCATAAAAATATTCAGGATTACTGTTCGCTGAAATGAATTAAAAGGTCTATTGCCAAGGAACATAAAGCAGGATGAGCATTGGCATGACCTCTCGGCTCTATTACAGGTCCAAGGAGATTGCTGCTTTTTTTTGGAATGCTATTGTTAGTATTTTTTCCAGGCACTTCAATATCCGCTTCGTATCCGTCATCAGCAGTTACGTATTCGCCAGTACTACTGTCTTCCGCGCCGTAATCCGGTAGAGTCTCCAACGACATGGTTGGAAGCTGTAATAAAATAGTTGCACTAATAAATTAATAAATATTTAGAATTCTTAATTTTTAACAATTAATATAAAGTTTTATATTTACTAATTTATTTATTAATTATTAATTTAATTATGACGTACTCTGGGACGTGGTTGCTGCTGTATACTGTTTTCCTGTGCTGGCTTCAACATAGAGATCTTCAACACCGCGTCCACTATCACAGCTATTCCACGGCCAAGCATTATTCCGGTATTCATTAGTGTTTTTCTTAATTCCATGACTATGTCACAATCATCTACATCGTACAATATTCATTACACAAAATTGACAATGAATAAATTTCAATAAAGCGAATGACTAATATAATTCCACGCATAATTAGATAACGTCACGATCAACCGAGATTTTAAGAATGACGTTTATCATCTGCCTACAATCCTTAAACTGTTTTTCTGACGAGTAAACACGCGAAACATCTTCGGATTATAATGCATGCACAGCTGCATGAGCGACTATACGATATATAGGGTGAACAATTTCAAACGTCTAAAATGATCTAAATATCTCGAAAAAAGAAAATATGAAAAATCATTTTAGACAAAATATTTATATGATCTGACGAGATACAAATAAAATTAATTTTTTAAAAATCAATTTTTCACGATCATAAAAAAATTATTTTCATTTTTTAATGGAATTATATAATTTTTTACATTTTATATATATATATATATATATATATATATACATATATATATATATATGATTTTCTCTAATTATTCTATATATAAAAGGATTAAGGTAAATATTGAAAAATTATTAGTTTCGAATTATTTTAATCTGGCACGTATTGATATAAAATATAAAATATCTTGTAAACTATAAATCGTATTTTAATACTTTAATGCACAGAATGATGAAATGATTCAATTAATGTAAACAAAACATTGTTATGTAGTTGTATATTGCAAATGCATAATTTTTTTAATTAACAACTGTGTATTTTTTTTTATACTAATTGATCCATTTCAATAATTCAAAAACTATTAATTTTCCGAAATTTTTATCATAAAGATACGATTGTCAAAAAATTAATGAAATTTACCAGATATTTTATGTCAAAATGTGCAGAAATAAAGTATAAAATATCTCATGAACTATTGATATTTCAATATTTCTCTTAGTACTTTTATATGCAAAATAAATAGAATCGTATTATGTAAAAAATCATGTAATTTCATCTTTAAAAAATGGCGATAACTTTCATGACCTCAAACAATTAATTTTTTTCGAAAATTATTTTATCAATATTTGCCCTCTTCCAAGCCATATTTTTATCTACAACATTTTTTTTCGCATCTTCTAAATTTTTCAAATTATTTATATTACATATTGAACATTTGTCACCCTGTATACGTATATACATACATAATCGAGGTGTGTTTGATATGCTTTTTATTAATCGCATTTGTAACATAACATATATACTTACACAACGGAGATATTAGACAGCACGTAATCAAGGCTTCGAAAAGCTTGTGCGCCGATTTATCTAAAAAAAATAAATAAATACAATACGATTCATTAATGATTTTTAATAATTTGTTAATAAAAATTTTTCAGGTATTATTATTCCACCTACCTTCAATACTGTCTGTAGCGATGCTCACAGTTAATAATTTGAACAAATGCAATGATTTTCTAGATACTGGATGTATTGACAGTTCAGTTCGGAATTTCGGGCTGCACAATGCTACTCCTGCAGCAGCCCTCCACGCTGCGCTAGCCTGATGCAGGTTAAATTTGTTGTCAGATGTGTCTTCATCGGTGCGCAGTTCGATAGTTTCCTCTATAGGAAAATGAAACCTCTCAAATGAATTCGAAATTGCTATGACATCTATCGTATCAGTCTTGTTCTCGAACTGTTCACAGTGAATATCACTTTCAAGCAGTTGCGATAAAAATGTATCATTGAGATCTTCAACCGCCGCTTCAACAATCTCTGTTCTCAAATCTTTGGGAGTAGATAACTCAACTTCTTGATTGTTACAATGCATATTAGGTACATCCTTCTCGCCTTGCTGGTCTGTTTTTTCTCCCACTCTCAGTTTCTTAAGACACTGTAAGCTGATGAACAATCCGTTCGTCTCTCTATCAAGAGTTTCAAAGAGGAACTTCGTCGCCGATATTTCGGTGCTTTCTGTATTGTCCTTGCAAATCTTCCAGATCTCTACAGTAACGGTGACTTCCAGAAGAGCATAGACGCTCCTAGTGAACGATACGTCCGTTATTAGAGACAGTATCTCGTGCAGTCCGTTTATCTCCATGAATTTCTCGCACATCTTCAAGTTCACGATTAAACACGATATAACGGACATACAGGATTGCAAAAGAAACCTCGCAGTTGCATTGTTTTTGTCGGTCATGTAATGCGCCTTGGCGCGCAGGAAAGTCGGATAGAAAACGCTAAAAAGAAGTTGCTCCCTGACATGAAACCGGGAACAGGGTGTGATTTTTAGCAGATGCGCCATGACGACGTAACATAGTTTCGGATCGTCAGGACACAGCAAATCGACATATAATTCCAGAAAATCCCACGAGTAATTAGCTGGTTTATCACAAGTGTCGCATGCATCTGTCAACGAATATGCGCCCAGTTCTCTAAACAGAGTACGCTCCAAGAACGCCATGGCCGGAGCGTATATCGAGGAATCGCGTTTTCTAAGACAGGCGATGACACTCGAAACGAGTATCTTCGGCGGGAAGCAACAGCATGTACCCGCGGCGGTGATTATCCCAATCAGTCTCACTTGCAATTCGCTCGTGAATAAATGAGATTCCTTCAGCAAACTCGTGAGCGTTACGAATAACGAGGAAATACAACAAACTTGTTTATCAGCTATGCCAACGATTGGTTGGGAATAAGGTGCTCCGAGCACATCCGAATGATGATGACTCTGAACGTGATTGATGCAAGATTTGTGCTTAGTTCTGTGACACTGCGTGGCGTGCGAGAGATCACGACGAACGCTCTTCAATCCGCTGGTCAATGCGCCTATTATGTCGATTATCTTTTTGGCCCGTACTATTGACTTCACTGGATCAATACTTGGTAGATCGACGATCGCGAATACCGTTCTTTCGACGAGCCTACCATCCTGACTCTCGACGAAGAGTCGGAACAATTCGAGGAAGTCCGACAGTTTATCAACATTACCGCTACGCTGGTGCAACAGACAATAGAGAAACGTGACGATCCCGTAGATGGTGGCGAAAATAAATTCCTGCAGCAGCGAACCTTCTTCTGGTTCCAACACATTCACTGGCTTGCTGCAGGCATTCTCTAGCAATCTTAGAGTCATTGGTAGCAAACCATTGTGAATCACCGCTGTGGTAGGTTCGTCGGCCCGCAAAACACGTTCCAGAGCCGTCAACATCAGCCTGGCAGCCGCAGCTTTCAGGGTCGCACATTCTGTACCATTCAAACGGTTACCGTCTATACCGAATTGTAGCGACCATAGCGTATCCAGAGCGAATTTTAGAACCTGCACGGCTGGCGTTTGCTCAGCAGGTGTATCATAGTCACGCAAGCCTTGTAGCAGTTGTATGATCAGCAAACTAATCTCGAAATTACTGATTTTTGCGTCCAATACATCACGGATCCTTTCGTCAATATAATCACGGGGTGTTTTCCTTATAGGACGAGGTGGCAACTCGTATAATTTAGCCTGCCACTTCTGTTCTTCGTCACTCCTAACGATCGATGTGAAATATTCAAAGTCCATCGGATTCAGACGAATCTTGAGCGTGAGAGAACGTGATGGATCGATGCCGTCCGTCGATGGTTCGAACTCACTACTCGTTTCATCCTCCGGTGTATTATGTCGTGCTTCCAAAATCGATGACGATTTCTTCTGTTTATGACTGATGGATTGGTGGATCTTCGCAGTACCGACGACATGTCGGCGAGCAAATTTTCTGCGCGAAGGTATATCGCCCTCATTAGAAAACCGCCTGCGATTAGAATTCTTAGTACTCTTGCGTTTTGCATGCAGCACGATATTCACTGTATCGACGGTATCATCGTTACAGTGAAATCTCATATACTGGTTACGTATCGATGATTCGACGACAGCGGATTCGCTATCAGATTTTTGTAATGCGGTCAAGTTGGATCCCGAGTCGGGTTCTTCTTGGAATGCAACTTGATAGAGAGCGACCAACAACGCAACCAGTTCGCGACCGCAGGACAGACCACGTACACCTAACAGATGCAACACTGCCAGATAACGCCATCCACGATCCTGGACCAAGTATTTTCGTAGACCGATCAGCTCGCTGCCATTTCTGTTTCCGCACAATTCGTGCACATCCGAAAGTAATTCGCAGGCCACGAGAGTCGACACGCCGCCAACGCCAACCGAACTAAAATAGAAGAATATGCTTGATATATACATACATATTTTTATTGTCTCATTCAATTCAATGGTTGAGTTATCAGATGTGAATTATCTGTGAGATACGATTCAAATGTATTTATTATTTCTAGTAGTTCATGTGATATCACTTTTCAAAATAAACAAAGAAAAGAATATTTGTCTTCTGTCCGTTTTTAACAATGTAGTTTAACTTTAATCTCGTTTCAATTAATTCATCTTTTTCTAATTCTAAAAATTAGAAAAAATTAAGAGTAAATTGAACTGAGATTAAAGTTAATCTATATTGATAGAAACGGGTATTAGGCCTATTTCTATCAATGTATTATAAATTAACTTTAATTTCGATTTAATTTATTCTATATTTTTTTTAATTCTTAGACTTAAAAGAAAATAAAAAAATAAAAATAAATTAAATCAAGATTAAAGTTAATCTATGTTGATAAAAATAGAATTAGCTCTTATCAGAAAGTGATTCACAATAGAATGCGACAATACACAATAAATGTCAATAGCTTTTTGTATTACACATCTGACAATAAAGAGTTCCCGAAAAGCAATAAAAGAAAATAGACATCTCATATAACAAATTCTCTTTCAAAGTAGTATCTTTATACACTTTACACTTTATCTTTATTTGAATTTTATAAATTCAAAGCTTTTTTAAATTTGTGTAGATATTTTTTTTTTATATTCAGAGCACTCATTACATTCTTATAAATATCCTCGATATCTTGAAAATATTTACTTTTGATGTTTTCGAGTTTTGGAAGCAACATGAAATCCAAAAAAATCAGACCCGGTGAGTGGCTAATCTTAACAATTTTTCTTGGTCAAAAACAATGATTTTCTTGAATTCAGGGACGTTGTCATGTAATTTTTTTTATCAAAAAAGGAATTGTGAGAAAATCGTCTATTTACCTGATTTCTTCGATTTTCATACCGTTCTTAAAAATCAAAAACTTGAAATAAATAAGATATACAATTTTCAAGAGAGAACATTCAAAGAAACGTGACGAATGCTCTAAACAGTATTCAACAACGGATTTAAAAAAATGTTTTAAAGTTTTGTAATAAAAGAGATATTAATGCATGTCATGGAGGATTACTTTGAAAGATAAAATATATTTTGTTATCTGAGATGCGTTTTTTTATTGTTGCAATTCGGAGAAATTTTAATTTCAGATCATGTATATGTGACTATTGTAATCAACACGCTCTTAAGTTTAATCAGATATTTAAAACATTTAAAA
>Ga0157363_1002545_pt1 | contig 16131 bp, 12 predicted proteins | sample AttsexASBM1_FD_111477 | JGI IMG/M metagenome (GOLD analysis project Ga0157363, IMG submission 111477) | Fungus gardens microbial communities from leaf cutter ant in Ribeirão Preto, State of São Paulo, Brazil - Atta sexdens ASBM1 | ecosystem: Host-associated > Fungi > Mycelium > Unclassified ...
ACGGGCTGAGGAGATCGCGGCAGAAGCCGCGCTGCCGGAGAGTGAATTCAGATGGCACCCCGTCTCGAGCAAAGTGGGAAGCCCCAGGAATCAGGGGGAATCCCTGATTGAAGAAGTTGAGGATCCTGCTGTTTAGCCTGCGGTGAAACATTGCCGTTTGCCATCAGACCCGAGCCTTCAGGCCCGAAACGCCGCTTCTGGCGGTTTGGCAGAGCTTACCGGCCAGCCGGTTAGCGCAGTCGGGCTGACGACCCGGCCTGCCGGCGAGCCGGAGGGGGCCATCATGCCGTTAAAGCTTCTGGCTTTGTGTTGAAGAAAACCGGTGAAGCCGCTGCAGTACACCCTGTGTATTCACAGCAGCAGAAAGCAGAGAGAGGAAAGCTTGAGACAGCGCCCCGGAAATAGAAAGCGCAGACGAAGGGGAATGACCGGTGCGTCAGCACCGGATTTTCCCGGCCCGCAGGGCCGCCGGGTTTAACGCCGCAGTATCCGGTAGCCTGTGACCATCAGCATGATGCCCAGCGCCATAACGACGTACGCAAATCCGCCGCCCAGCGTGCCGCTCACCACGTCCGCGGTTTCCGCGGCTTCTGGCAACGCCTCACCACCGCGTGACAGCCAGGTACCCCACACGAGTAATCCCAGCCCGGTAACGGGTATCAGCCCTTTCAGCAGCACAATGAACATGGTATCGCCCGCAGGCTCTTTTGCCTTAGAGGCCATCACGCGCGCCAGCAGGAAGCAGATAATAATGCCCATCGAGTACTCGGTCAGGCTGAGCACGTCCGGGAAGGCAAAACGAAAGAGGCCAATCCAGATACCGTTCAGCACCGAGGCCAGAAGCAAGAAGCTCATTACGTATTCCTTATTAACAGTCCTTTTTCACACAATGCCTTCTCAGGCAAGGCGTCTGTTATTAAAACAGAGTGCCCCGTAAACCGTAAGCGCACGGGGCATCTTGTTTCAGTCCCTGAACATCAGTTGGTTAGGCAGAGCCAGACTGTCTGCTTTAAGCGCCTCTGGCGTGGCACCCTTTACCTCAGCTTTGATATCCAGCATCAGGAGCCAGAGAGGGTCATACCGGTACCAGGACGGATCCAGGAACCTGCAGGAGATAAACTGCGGCAGCCACATCAGCACCATGCGCAGAATGTCAGACTCACAGAAGTCCTGCTCCTGCTGCTGCGCATACCATTCTCCCACCGTCTGCGGCGTATGAAACTGTAAATCCACAGCCGCCTGTGCCAGCCGCTGCTGATAGCGGCGGCGCTTCTGCTCTCGCACTCTGCTTTCATGATTATCCTGTCGGCTAACCCGGTGAGAGATGCGTTTATCGAGGCGTTCGCTTCTTCTGAGCGCAATCAGCGGAAACAGCCAGTCACCCGTGCTTTGCGAGAGCGGTATCGGGCAGCGCTCGCCGCGTGAGGAAATCAGCGTATCGAGTGCCTTCAGGTATTCCACGGCGGCAGGCGCAGCGCGGTCAAGCGGGGAGTACTCCGGCATGACGCGACGCAGATGGTCTGCACGAATGGTTCGGGTGCCGCAGAAGTGGCGCAAAAAAGCGCTGGCGTAGGGATGCACCCCGGAAAACGCCCTGCCCTGCTTGCGCTTCTCAACGTCGGCAATCGCCAGGGCAATGGCAAGCGTGCGGGGACAGACGGGAATGAGTGAAAGATGAAGGGGAATAATATTCATGGCAATTTTCCTTGTGTAATGACCGCCCTTTCGGGCGGTCTGCCGCTGTCAGTCTTCGCTTTCCTGAGTGTCTGCACTGCAGTCCTGTCCCGCTTCGGGTTTCAGCGGCTTCATCCACTCCGGCACCCAGCGGGAGCCTTTAAGCGACTGCTCCGCAAACTCGGCGGCGTCCCCTTTTTTCATCTTTTCCGCGTCCTTCGCGTTGCCCGTTTTACCCGCCTCCGTGAGCGCACCGACAATCTGGTCTTTACTCATGCGCTTAAAGAAGCCTTCGGCGGTCGGCTGCCACCAGTCGGCCAGCTCAAAGCCCATCGCCGTCTCCAGTACATCCAGCGTGCTGGTCTGGCTTTTGCCATAAACTCTGTCCTGGAAGGAGCACACCGCAGTGGCGCTGCAGAACCCCAGCAGCCCGAGGGCATCGTCGGTGCTCCAGTCCAGCAGCCAGCAGAAATCCTGCGCCCAGTTTTCCGGCAGTAACGCCTGCCACTGGACCTTCTGCTGCTGCATAAACTGCCACGCTTTGCCGTCCTCCTTTGATGACGAGTCGGAAACCAGCGCATGGCTGTTGTCGGTAAGGCTGATTTTCATCGGTGTGTTGTCATAGCTGCCGTGGCTGAACGTGGTGCGGCACAGCGTCCAGGTCAGCATCGCCACGGAGACATCCGGTTTTGCGCTGAGCGCTGCCTGTACGGCAAGCGATCGCTCGCAGGACATCGCGCGGACCAGCGCGGCAGAGTACCCCTCGGAGAGCATCTGCAGATCGTCTTTGTTACCGGGTCTGGTTTTCTTCGGGAGGTCTGCGACCCGCTGTACCCCGCGCTGGATGAAGCAGACACCAAACTCATAGCAGACCACCGCGCCCGTTTTATCTTTATTGAGCGATAACCAGCTGCGCCTGTCCGCTGCGTTTACCACTTCGGCAATCTGCTTTTTCAAATCCAGCTTCATGGCATCATCGTCGGTCAGGTTCAGCTGGGCGCGAAGCTCGCTTACCAGCGAATCTTCTTCCGGGGTGTAGTCCGGGCAGCGCTCTTCCGGCACCACATAAGAACGTTTCACTTTGCTGTCCCATGCTTGCATACGTCCGTCCATTCTGACTTCGGTCCAGGCAAACCCTTCCTCTTTCTCCACGGCCTGCGCAATCTGCTGCAGTTTTGCCTGTGTAAGGTTTTCCACCAGCGCGGTGTCGATATAGCCATCGTCTTCACTGCTGAACAGGTCAGTGCGGATGGTGCCCCCCGCCGCCAGGTATGCGTCTTTGCCCACGAAGGCGAACTTCGACGAACGGCTGACCTCTGTTTCAGAGGCGGTGATCAGGTTGCGGAGGGTGTCGGCTGACGCGTTGTAATAGCCGGATGCCTGATCCCACACCTCCAGCTGACGTTCGTGCGAATCAGCGAGCGTCAGTGCCTGACACTGATCGAGCGTGATCTTGTCGGCGGCCAGTTCATCCAGAATGACAGGTGCGAGATTCGAAAGCTTCAGACAGCGCTGCACATGGCGCGAGCTGTAGCCCATCAGATCGCCAATCTGCGCAGGCGTTTTACCTTCGTCTGCCAGCGCCTGGAATCCGGCAATCTGCTCGGCGGGATGCATATCCTCGCGCTCACCGTTTTCTACCATTGAGGCCGCCCGGGCCAGCTCCTCAGACACGCGCTTAACAGGAATAAGTTGATCGGGCTGATAAACGCCCTGCGCCAGCAGCAGCCACAGCGCGGTAAGACGGCGACCGCCACAGGCCACACCCAGCACGCCCTCCCCCATATCGTGGGCAATCAGGTTATGCAGCAGCCCCACGTTTTTAATGGTGGCCGCCAGCGACTCGATGCGTGACTGCACGTACACCTTCCGGCGCACGTTCAGGGGTGAAATTGCCAGACATGAGAGCGGGATCATCTCAATCTCGATTTTTTCCAGCGCCTGCTCCACCGCGACCGCTGCCGCCTTGTCTGCTTTCGCTTTTGCGGGACGACGAACGGATTTTGTTTTTATAACCGATGATTCTTTAGATTCTGAAGCCGGGGTGTTGACGTTTTGTTGTGACATGTTGTTCTCCTGTTCAGGTTTAAGTGATGTTTCTCTGAGTTCCTCGCCGTAGAGGCAGAACAGGCGCACGGGCACCGGGCAGAACGATAGGGGAAACGGCAAGGCCGCAGCCTGAAGGGAACGGGCGCAGCCGTTTAGCTCAGCGACCCTATTGTGATGACGCCCGTGTGGCAGATTTCTGCACGGCGAAGGGGCTTAAGAGAACGAAACAGGCAACAGGTGATGAACAGGGCGCGGCCCCGGACGGCGTATTTTTTGCCGGTCCGGTCCTTAATGGCCACGGATGTTTGTGGCCTGTGAGCGCGCGGGCACGTGCCCGCTGCAAGGGGTGGATTCATACGTTCCCCATCAGACCCCAGCCGTCAGGCACGAAACGCATCCTTATGCGGTTCGGCGGAGCTTACCGGCTGTGCTGGTTAGCGCAGTCGGGCTGACGACCCGTCAAGGCGGGGAGCCGAAGGGAGCCATTCGATAGATGAACTAATGAATTTGTATCTGTAAGTCAGGTCATGCAGGAAAGGATAATCAGTGCTTTGATGCTCTTTTTTGCCAAATATATTCACTTTTACCCGGATAATTGAGTGGATTGAAATTACGCACGCTTACTAACGCGCTCTGGACAATGCATCATTTTATCTAAAGATTTTAGCTTCATCGCCGTTACACATATTGGGAGACAGCAAAACAGGATATAAAATGAAGTGTGGATTTTGCGGTACCTATGTACCTGAAAATTTTACTGTATGCACAGGCTGTCAGGCAGTTTATAAGACAGAGTCCGGTGTCGGATGTCGGCCTGCAATGCCAATGTTGGCAGGGTTAGTAATGCTATGTTTCACGCCAATGGTCGCTGAAATGGCCCATAACAAGCCCCTAATCAGCATTATCTTTTTAATCATCGGCTTAGTGCTTTTCTTTTTTGGACGGAGACGCCTGAAGCACCTCAATAAGGTCACGCCACGAGTGGGGAGGTGGTACAGGCACAACCCCTAACTTCTGTGCATCTCTGATTCAGGAACACGCAACCGGAACGGCTGTGGGCTCTGGCACCCCCTGTAGTCAGATGTCAGCTTCCTCTTCCAGAGAGTGCAAGGTTGGTGATTTTTTTCGGGAACGATGTTTAGTGATTTAACTGTCCGGACACAATGGACTGAGACCTACCTGCTGGTTGTTATCAGATAATCGAAGCATTTCTTCAGGACGGAGACCTTAATGTATCTCGCAGAACTTACTATCAATAATTTCCGCAAGCTGCGTCATGCCACACTTAAATTCCAGCCCGGTTTAAATGTATTGGTTGGGCCGAATAACGTGGGAAAAAGTGCAGTCGTCGATGCTCTCAGAACACTTCTGGCAGGAAATGATGAGGCTTATCCCCGCCTCGATATTTCAGACCGGCATCGCCCGGTTGAAGGCGAACCGACTGGCGATATTAGCTTCCATTTTGTTTTCCGGGACCTGAGTCTTGAGGACGAGGCTGACTTTATTGCTGCGCTAAAGCCCGGTGCTGAAAAGAGCATGGAGGTACACATACATGTGCAGTATTCCGATGTGGATCATACGGGGCGCTTTAGAGTGAAACGTTGGTGCGGCGATCATCAGGAGGTATCGCTTACTTCCGATATGATGGAGAATCTCAGAGGTGTTTATCTTCAACCTCTAAGGGATGCTGCGCAGAGTCTGCGTCCCAGCCGCAACAGTCAGCTGTCGCGTTTGCTGCACCTGCTTACCGACGAGCAAGGTCGCGAATCGATTAACACCGCGTTAAAAGAACTCGACGAAAAGCTTCAGCAGGACAAGTCCATTCAGAATACCCATGCAGCCATATCGTCACGACATGGCTTAATGATGGGCGAACAGCTGGCGCAGGCGCTTGCAGTCGGACTCAGCGCAACCGATTTTCAGCGCCTTTCTGCCCGACTTACGCTCACTGCTGAAGCAATGGAAATAGAGCAGAATGGGCTGGGTTTCAATAACCTGATCTTTATGGCCGTCGTGCTGAGCGAGCTGGCCAAAAATCCCGACGCAGCGTACCGCAGCCTGATTGTCGAAGAGCCTGAAGCACACTTGCATCCCCACCTGCAGCGCGTACTGCTGCGCTACCTTGCCGGCGTGCCTGCCAGTGAGGGAGAGAAAACGGTCCAGTTGTTCGTCACCAGCCATTCCCCCAATTTTGCCAGCAATTCAAAGCTGGAATCTCTTGTATGTATGGTGGAAAACGAGGCCGGCGTAGAGACGTTCTTCCCCCGTGATATCACATTTGATAAAGGCAAACGTGAAAAGCTTGAGCGATACCTTGACGTTACCCGAGCAGAACTCTTTTTCGCACGCCGGGTAATTTTCGTTGAGGGTGCTGCCGAGCTCATGCTGGTCGATGCACTTGCTAAGCTTATGGGACTGGACCTGAGGGAATATGGGGTCAGCCTGATCAGCGTAGAAGGGCTCAATTTCGATTCATTCCTGCCCCTGTTTGGAGAAAACGCTCTGCGTATTCCAGTTGCTGTGATAACTGACGCAGATCCCTTCGAGGAAGAAGAGGTGGAGGATGTGGCCGGGGAAGAACTTAATGCGGACGACATTGAGAATCTGCTCGCGGAGGCGGCTTACCAGGAAGATACAGACCAGCCTGAAGACAAAGAAGGCGAGCCTGCGGATGAGGCGGCAGAAAAGAAAAAAGTGAAGAGGAAAGAAGTTTACCCCTCACTCGGCGATCAAGTACGGCTGTCTGGTAACACCCTCAAGATGAAAAAACTGGAAGATGGCTTCATCAAAGTCTTCCACGGTCTGAAGACCCTTGAATATGATTTGGCCTTGCTCGCGCCTAACCGGGAACTGATGCTTGCGGCTTTAGCCGACCCACACCCACGCATTTCAAAAGCACTGCGCATAATCGTGGATTCTCAGCCAGACAACACGGCGAAGGCCAGGGCGTTGTTTTGCGGGATGTTTGAGCGTAAAGACAGCAGCAATATACAGAAGGGCCGATTTAGTCAGGCGCTTGCTGAAAAGATCTCAAATACTCCAGGATGCGTGGTGCCGGACTATCTGCAACAAGCCATCCTGCATGTCTGTCAGGCGGCAAAACCGTGAAACTTTCAGAAGAGCAGAAAAACATAATTGAAGCGCCGCTGGGGGCTCTTGCCGTGACCGCATGCGCCGGAAGCGGAAAAACGGAAACCGCCATTCGCCGTTTGATCGTTGTACGCCATATGATGAAAGATGACCGGGGTCGCGTTGTGCTTTTATCCTTCTCAAATGTTGCGGTCAATACGTTTAATAAGGGATTTAAAGAGCTCGCCTCCGCTCTTCCTAGTGACGTGAACCGTAAGCGCGTGGAAGTGGATACGTTGGACGGTTTTTTCACCAAGCATGTATTACGCCCACATGCCTACCGGACAATGGGCGCCAATCAGGCTGCGTATCTGGTATCGGGTACAGAACCTTTTCTTGCCGGCTTTCGCTATTGGCCGGAAGAAGGTCACCCTTTGCCAGTCAAAGAGTTGAAAGTGGGCATCAAAGATGGGGCCATCATTTTCTTTACCCACATAAGAAATGTAGTAACGATACTGGATGCAAAAAAAGCAACAGAAACGGTCAATCGTTTAGGCCGCACGGGTGCCTATACTCACGAACTGGGCCGGTATTGGGTGTATCGCACCTTAATGGATCAGCCAGCTGTTCTCCGTGCTCTGGCCGCTCGCTACCCTCAGATTATTGTTGATGAGTCCCAGGATCTGGGTACATTGCATCAGAAAATCGTGGAACTGTTAATCGGGGCTGACGCACAGGTCTCTCTCATTGGGGATGTAAGCCAGGGTATATATGGCTTCGCGGGCGCCGATGGCACATTTCTAAACAACTACACAACGCGCGCTGAGGTGGCAAGCTTCAAGCTGACCCGCAACTACCGTTCCCTCCCTTCAATCACCAATATCGCCAACCTGCTTAGCTGTCGGGAAGATAAGCCGGACCGGGCGCAGGATCCGGGCGGTGCCTTTTTTATAGGCTATAAGGAGGCGGAAATCCCGAAATTGTTTGAATCATTCAAGGCTACTCTTGATGACTTAGGCATACCTCATCAGGATGCGGTGATTCTCAGCCGTGGGGCAGAACGCGCGGCAACTCTCTCTGGAAAATCGGCACCACCCGGGCAAGGTGTAGTAGCAATTTTTGCCCAAGGTGCGTTGCTAAGGGATAAGCACAGTAACCCCCTGGAGTGTTTCAGGCATGTGTGCCGCGCTGTCGTTGGGTTGTTAGAGTCTCCTCCGGCAGGACTCGTATCGAAGCTTCAGGGAGCGCATCATGAAACATGGATGCTCGGGTTAAGGCGATTGCTTTGGAGCTTCAGCCGCAATCCAGAAACAGGCCTGCCATCTTCGGCACTTGCAGCTAACACGGTGTGGCATCCGCAGCTTTTGAAGAACGTGCGCACGCTTCTGGCTGAAATTGAAAAACAGTTCGGGTATAAGGCGGTTGAAAAGCTGGGCAATAAACTGGCAAAAACATCGCTTACGGACCTTCCCCTCATGGGGGATGTCGAGGCCAAAAAAGACGGTCCGGGGATCAGAGTAGAGACTGTCCATCAGGTAAAAGGGGAGTCTATAGACGCGGTTTTATTTGTGGCAACGAAGGCTAATATAACAGCGTTACTGTCAGGGACGGTCGATGAAGAGGGCCGGATTGGATATGTCGCTGTCACTCGCGCCAGAAATTTGTTCTGGCTCGCAGTGCCTCATACAAACCTGAAAGAGTTTAGAGAGGGTCTTCTTGGTGCAGGATTCACCGAGCTGAACGATACGGCAGGCATTAAGCGCACCTGAACGCTTCTGCACATCAACCAGCATACTGGCAGGCTTGTCCCGTCATAGCGGATAAAACTGCGTTCGGGGAGGATTGGATGCCCATATTAACCGTTTTATCCCTGAGCCAATCGACCTGATTCACAACAGAAAATATCGGCTCTGCGAACAGCCTGTACTGATCAGAAGGGCCTGCGTTAGATTATGCAGTCTGCCTGGCTGCGTTGAGTCCAGGATTGGGCATCCTTGATTGCCGTGTTTTAAAGATATGCCTCCGCTGCGTGCATAATTATTCATCGTCAGACGCTGCTAGCTTTTTAATGTTTGTAGTTTTGATTCTGGCGATTGCTGCAGTAAGTGAGCTGAGCCCTTCTTAGCGATCTGTATCAGTTATAACATAGGCCTTAATCAGGCCCATCCAGAATAATTTACGAGCAGCTGAACATACAATCTGTAGCACAGTCGACGGTGGCCTCGCTTGCTAAACGCGCCCCAACTCGTACCGTGCGGACAGTGAAAATAAACCTCATTCAACTGAGCATGCCAATTCTACCATGGTCAGATCCTCGCGCGACGGCACCAGATCCATGTCATGTCGAGTAAATCATTCACTCCAATCCCCCTGCACCGCCAGTAAGAGAACCACCGACGGTATGTTAACGGCGTCTGCCAGGCAAGCATCATTTCAGCTTCCAGGATAAGAGTCTCCCGCCGTGCAGCCTCTGCCTCCCATGCTATTTCTGGAGCAAAGGATTTTGAAAGTGTCCGGCATAATGGTAATCTTCCACTGGTTAATTGACCTTCTGACTTAGGGAACAGAACCAGTGGCAGGATTGCCTTCTGAGTATTCCGTCCGCGGCAAGAGCTTAACGTCCTTAACCGCACTTTCTGATGCCGTAAATAGTCTGCAGCGTGAACAGACTGACTGCGCTGAATTTGTGGAGTCACTGCCGGATGCATAATTGAGAGGCATTGCCCAAGTGGATATGCGTTGCCCATCAATTGATCCCTCCGCGACGCAGCAAACTGACGATGTCTTCAGCCGTGTAACCTACGTTCACCATCCCATCGATTTCCTGCAGCAACCCACCGATGACGTCCGTTGCCAGTTTTACGCTGTTCCAGAAATACAGCCCGGTGTGCTCTGGAACCAGCCACATCAGCCCGTGCCAGAATGGCGACTCAGCGCCCGGGCTTAAAATGTCTATCGTAACGCGCTTACTTTTACGGTGCGTGAGTCTCAGGTGCACCGGGAGCACGCCCCCCCACTCACTCCGGCTTTCACAGTCCGTATTCCAGACTTCGTCGAGCTTTAACGCGTGCAGCACGGCGCCATTCAGTCGCTGACGAAACTCCTCTCCCCTTGCCCGATACGACTCATAATCGCAGGCTGAAAACGCCTGCAGCCGGCTTAGCGTAAATGCCTCATCGCGGGTCATCTCGCCACAGTGGCTGCTCATATGGCCACCGGGCAGTCGCCCGTAGTAACCAGATCGTTTGCCGACGGGGAAAATCGCCTTAGACTGAGTAACTGACATATCGAATTCCTCATAATTTGATTGTCATGCCCTGACGGGGTTGCAGCCCCATCAGGGCATTCTCTGCGGCTGGTGCCGCCCTTCATGTTATCCGCGGTATTTAACCGGACTGATCCTGACTATATATGTCACTGTTATATCGCTGGGAGCAGTCTGCCGAGACGAAGCCGGCCTATATTCAGAACGGGATCGAATCGTCATAATTATCCGGTGCCGGTGGATAGCTCCCCTGCGGTGGCGAATGGCGCGATGATGCGGACTGCGGTGCCGCCAAACTATCCGTGTGTTCTCCTCCCCTGCGGCCCTTACCTCTGTCCCGCTTGGCACCACCGTTATCCTGAGGCGCGGCAGGTTGGTCGTCCTGGCGCTGTGCGCTCTGCAAATTTGGCGTCGTGCTGCTAGCACTGCGCCCGCCCAACATCTGCAGGGTGCCGCCGACGTTTACCACGACTTCAATGGTGTACTTTTCCTGCCCTTCCGTGCCCTGCCATTTGCGCGTACGAAGCTGCCCCTCAACATAAACCTGCGCCCCTTTTCGCAGATGCTCTCCTGCCACCTCGGCGAGCTTCCCGAACAGCACCACGCGGTGCCATTCGGTTAACTCTTTGTTTTCGCCGGTATGCTTATCTCGCCAGGCTTCTGACGTAGCCAGCGTAATGTTTGCCACCGCCCCACCGTTCGGCATGTAGCGCACTTCAGGGTCCTGCCCCAGATTCCCGACCAGAATGACCTTGTTAACGCCTCGTGCAGCCATGTTCGCTCTCCTCATAAGTTGGGTTTTAAACCTCGTCACCCGTTGAGTTTCGGGAGCCGCGGTGTTGACGTTTTGTGGAAATCAGCTGGATTTTTCCTCCGGTGTTCACTTCACCCGTTTGAGATCCTTCGCCGCGGGGGCGTAAACAGAACAGGTGACGGCAGACGTCCGGGGCGGCGGGGATATTTATTTCCGGCCTAACGAAGTGGCCGCAAATAAATGTTCACGCCGTGCATTTCACTCTGGACGACCACGACACCTGTGCTTGTCTCAGCCCCGGCGAAAATACTTAAACGGAGAACATCACGCAAAAATCGGCATGATGACGCCGCAGCGGCGACTGAGCGGTAGCGAAACGGCGATGCGCACCAGAGAGCGCGACTTTGAGGGCGCGGTTAGTGCGTCGGCGGCGCCGGCTGCAGATTGAGGAGTGCCCTGGACCCGAATTTTTTGCGTCAGCAACCGCCACCCGCGGCTCTAAGAGTCCAGTCAGGACAGCCTTTTGGCCTGGTACGATGTATGGCAACGCTGCCCGCAGGGTGACGCCCACTTACTAAATCTAGGAGCCGGAATTATGCGTCTACGCAGCGAAAAGAGGATTGTCCACATTCTGGGTGCACAGCTGACCGCAAATCCTGTGGATAGTTTGCCGCAAGTCACGCTGTGCACGGCGGTAGCGAGATGTGCTCATTTTATGAACGAATTATACCGATTTAATGAAGACAGAGAGGCCATGACATTTGACTACCCGACCGGCGATATACCGAAAAATATTTCATTATTCTTCAGGGCTATGAGCGCAAGCGGAGCGAATATTCGAGAATACTGACTTGCCACAGAATCCCGGCTCAATAATACTGTATATATAAACAGTATTATTAAAGGGGGGTTTATGTGTCATACCATGTTGTTTTCAGCCGTTAAGCCGGCACCTTTCAGAGTAATGCAGTCGTGAAAACCGCAGCTTACAGTTCCGGCCTGACGCTTCTGTGGCCGCCTGTTTTAACGCCTCGTGTACGCGTGCCGTTGTTTGCAGATCCCTGCGCGGCAGGCTTCCCCTCCCCCGCTCAGGATTATGTCGAATCCGAGCTTGATCTCAACGAGCTCTGCATACGCCGGCGCGCCTCAACGTTCTTTGTACGCGCCAGCGGCAGCAGCATGCAGGAACTGGGGCTCTATGACGGCGACGTTATGGTTGTAGATCGGGCCGAGGAAGCTACACACGGGGATATTGTTATAGCCGAGGTTAACGGGGAGTTCACGGTCAAGCGCCTGCAGCTGCATCCCCGCCTTGCCCTGCTACCAATGAATCCAGCCTACTCAACCATTTATCCTGAGGAGCTTCAGCTGTTGGGAGTGGTTACCTGGTTTTTCAACAGCACGCGTTCGCGCCGGAGGTAACTATGCCCATGTTTGGTCTGGCAGATGTTAACTCCTTTTACGCAAGCTGTGAGGCGCTGTTTCGTCCCGATCTTCGCGGCAAACCTGTTGTCGTCCTCAGTAACAATGATGGCTGTGTAATCGCGCGTTCGGCTGGTGCCAAAGCGCTTGGAATTAAGATGGGAGTGCCGTGGTTCCAGATTAAAAATGAAAAATATCCTGTTAAAATTTATGTATTTAGTTCAAATTACGCCCTGTATCATAGCATGTCACAGAGGGTTATGACGGCGCTTGAAGAGGTCACGCCGAAGGTCGAGCAGTACTCTATTGACGAAATGTTTCTCGAATTAACCGGCATCGATGGATGCGAGGACTTTGAGCACTTCGGACGACGCCTGCGCGCGCACGTGCTGGGGACGACTGGCCTGACGGTCGGTGTAGGAATGGGGCCCACAAAAACCCTGGCTAAAAGTGCCCAGTGGGCCAGCAAGGAGTGGAAGCAGTTCAGGGGCGTGCTGGCCCTGACAACCGGAAATCCTAAGCGCACCACTACTCTTCTGCAAAACCAGCCGGTAGAGGAAATCTGGGGCGTTGGACGGCGCATCGCTAAGAAGCTGAACATCATGGGTATTGAAAATGCCCTCCAGCTGTCTCGCGCGCACCCTGCCCTCATCCGCAAAAACTTCAGCGTGGTGCTAGAGCGTACCGTGCGTGAGCTTAACGGCGAATCCTGCATCCCGCTGGAAGAGTTTGCACCCGCTAAGCAGCAGATTGTCTGCTCTCGTTCGTTTGGTGAGCGTATAACGTCAAAAGTGACCATGCAGCAGGCGCTCTGCCAGTACGCAACGCGTGCGTCCGAAAAGCTCAGGGGCGAACGTCAGTTCTGCCGCCGCGTGGGGATCTTTATTCGCACTTCACCTCACACTCCAGGCGAGGTGTTTTATGGTAACAGTGCAGGTGAAATTCTCAGGTTCCCGACGCAGGACACCCGCGATGTCATTGAAGTGGCCATGCGTGCACTTGACCGCATCTGGCTGGAAGGCCGCCGGTATATGAAAGCAGGCATCATGCTTGATGATTTCACGCCCGATGGCGTCAGTCAGCTTAATCTGTTTGATGCGGATCGGCCTCGCCCAAACAGCGCGCAGCTGATGAGAGTCCTGGACGATATAAATCAATCTGGTCTTGGCAGCGTGTGGTTTGCCGGACAGGTAATTAATACAGAATGGAAAATGAAGCGGGAAATGCTCAGCCCCTCGTGGACCACACGCTGGTGCGATATTCCTGTTGCACGCGTGTTGTGAAAAATCGACATGAGCCTGGCAAAGGCTTCCATGCTTCCGGGGTCAGAATCACAGCGCGTGTCAGGATTTGTGTGGATAATGAAATGTGAGTATTTGCAACCCGTAGGGACGCAAAATCCCAGTCAGCATCGATTATCCATCTGCAAAAATGCACTCTGATAATGATATGGTTGTTTTTATCGGAAGGGAGTTTGAACTACGCATTCATCATAAATCAAAACTTCAATTCCAATACGCATAATCGCTTTCAACTGTGGAGTCATGTTCTTCAGTCTTATCGTCACCAGTATTGATTATCGGAATGATTATTGTCGTGTGCTGACTGGCTTTTGTGCACTGGCCGAACTGGTCCCATGTAAGACAGGAAGTAAGCGTTTTTTAAGTAGTAGATAGGATCTGAATGCTTTTCTCACTCAATTGTTTACCGGTTTCATCGTACTGATACTCAGTAATCTTAGAAGAAGACACTTGCCTTATCAGACGGCCAGCATCGTCAAAGTTGTACGACGTATTTGAACGGTCGGCTTTGAGATTGCTCGTGCGGCTAGCACTGGCAAGCTGCCCAAACGAGTTCAGCTGGAAAATCGTTTTCGCAATACCTACCTGAGGCGTGTTCCAAAAGGTACCTTCCATTCTGTCACCAGACTCGCTGATAACACCGTCTTTATTCATTAAGAAGACACCCTTAAGGTGCTCATCAAAGAGCAATGATTCTTTCTTTGTTAGCGTGTCATTAATCGTGCTGCGTATCTTCAAATCACTATCCCAGCCATAACTCTGACGGCTTAAATTGAAAGATGATTCAGTCTTCATTATGCTTTTTGGAGTAAGGTCCTTTTTCGTCTGGGAGATATTGGCCTGCAGCAATCCTCCGCAGTGATCAAATCTGAACGTTCCTGTTCCCTGCATAAATTCATCATCGCTCTTAACTCGCATATTTATTGTTTTAGGGATCATGTTGGACGGGAGCTTGTCGACCAGGATTAACGCGTTTATTCGGTTAGTTCTCATTTGATGAGCCGTACACTCTGGCTCATCCGCCAGAGAGGAGAGGGGGACTACAATAGCAATCAACACCAGTCCTTTTTTTAAGTCCATTTTGGCCTCCATGTCAGTTATAGCCCAACCCTGTTTAGCACAATGAAACGCACGTTGCCTTTAAAGATTGATGAATTCTGGGTGGGGCATAAGGCGATATAAGACGGGATTAATCAATTCCCTCTTTTTGAAAATTAACCACTGAATTCAGGCCGGCAGAAAAAGTGATGAAAATAGTTTGAATCCAGACATTTATTCTGTGAATAATTGAGACGATTTCATCGTAAAGACAAGATTAGAACCATCGGAATTCACGGGAATTTCAGTTTGAAATAAAACAAAAAATATTAGTAAAATCATAACCATAAGCATGAAATCATAGTGGGTGTTTTCATAGTCCAAAGTGGTAAAACTCAAGGTAAAAGCAGGCAGGGGAGAGATGGGCATTCTGTTGCGCTACGAAATTTAGTTTCACTTTACCTTCACGTAATCATCAATCATGAACTTGATGATCACATCATTATGTCGCGTACAACATTTTATTGAATATCCATAAAATTTTGCACATTCCATCATGTGGTGTACACTGTCGCTATTGATTGCCAACGGAGTATAGGATGAAAAGTAATTACGGTGGATTAGACGAGACGGCGCGCAGAGCAAATGCCATGTTGCGCAGCATGAGTGATGACATTACTGTCAGGCGAAATGAGTTTGGTCTCGACCAGTACTATCAGACATTCACCCGAAATTCAGTGGCAAATCTCCCTAAATTGAGCCGTCGAGCCGTTGAACAGGCAATAGATGAAATGGAAGAGCAGGGCCATGTCTTTGGAAAGAAAGACGCGGGCAACGCTAAGCATTATGCTCTGACTATTCAGGATGTCGTAGACATCTATGCCCACCGTAAAGTACCGAAATATCGTGACCTTCACGCTGGTGAAGGTCCTTTTGTTGTGTTTGTCGTTAATCTGAAGGGGGGAGTGTCTAAGACGGTCAGTACTGTTACCCTGGCGCACGGTCTACGCGTTCATCAGGATCTGTTACAGCACGACCTGCGCATATTGGTCATTGACCTTGACCCTCAGGCATCGAGCACCATGTTCTTAAACCACGCCAACAGCATCGGTTCCATCATGGAAACAGCTGCACAGGCCATGCTTAACGACCTTGATGCTGAACAGCTGAAAGAAGACATCATCAAACCAACCATCATTCCTGGCGTTGATGTAATACCTGCGTCAATCGACGACGGTTTTATTGCCAGCCAGTGGAACGATCTTGTCAGCCAGCATCTGCCCGATATGCTTCCTTCAGAGGTACTTCGTCGCACCATTATTGACCGCGTTGGCAATGATTATGACTTCATTTTCATCGATACGGGGCCACATCTGGATGCATTTATGCTTAACGCTCTGGCTGCAAGTGATCTTCTGCTTACGCCGACCCCGCCTGCACAGGTTGATTTCCACTCAACGCTGAAGTATCTCACGCGCTTGCCAGAGATGATCGAGCAGTTGGAAGAGGAGGGCATTACTCCGCAGATTAAGGGGAACATTGGCTTCATGTCCAAAATG
>Ga0157363_1002548_pt1 | contig 16125 bp, 12 predicted proteins | sample AttsexASBM1_FD_111477 | JGI IMG/M metagenome (GOLD analysis project Ga0157363, IMG submission 111477) | Fungus gardens microbial communities from leaf cutter ant in Ribeirão Preto, State of São Paulo, Brazil - Atta sexdens ASBM1 | ecosystem: Host-associated > Fungi > Mycelium > Unclassified ...
TCTATTTTTTAGCTGAAACTAGTATATACTTTTAGAATAAAATGAAATAGATATATTTTGACATTTAATGAAGCTGAGAAAGAAAGTTTTAGTGCAATCTAGTGCAGGAATAGAAAAACCAAGCCTTAAAAAAATATACCATTCTTGATTGGAAAAAAATTTGGAAGAACTCCTCCTGTTGACGGTATACAGCAAATCCATGTTTCTTCGTTTTCTTAATTATTCTTGGAGAAATACAATACTATATCTTTATAATCCTTTTCAAATTAATGAGGACATTAAAATGTTTTCTTCAGTCTTCATGAATAATACCGCTTGGTTAGTATTTCTCTTTTTTTAAAAGCCCATTATTTTTTGCACGACTCTCTCGTAGATAGTCACAGTAAAGGCTTAAACGTAATAGGCACAATAGAGAACAGAGAATAACGAGCTGTCCAATCGGAGCTCTGGGATGTAATATCGAACTTACATACCGGAGCTCTGATTGGATTCGTTATTCACTGTTGCCTATATCTATTGCCTGTGTCTATTGTGTTTAATCCTTTTTCAAAGGAAATGTTTCTGTTGTCGATTTTTCTACCAGAGAGAAACTTGAGAGAGAAGCTATTGGTAGAACGTGTAACGTCAATCAATAGCGAAGCATTTTCCAACTTAAGTTGATGCCGGTCGAGCCGAAAATTTTATTAGGGTACATTCACTTTTCAAAATGTACCGTAAGAAAAATGGATGTTGCTATGTAGTTTGCACTCACTTTGTCAGAGGGCAGTAGTGCGCGGCAACATTTTGCGGTTACAAATTTTGGACCGTCATGTCCTCTCTCAGGTTTCTCTCTGATAGAAGTGGTTTTTCTACACCGTTTCAAGTCTCGAGCCCACTTTTTTCGTGACTGGTCACTGGCCGCTTGAGTTTGATCTCGTTATTATTCTCTGGCTGATTCTAGTGTCACCAATGTTAGGCAACATCGTCAAAAACAATCTCTTGGTGTACGGTAAGAGTGCACTGTTTAGAAGGTAATTATTATTGAAGTCTTTGATCAAGATCTTTTTGTTTTTATTATTGAAATATATACATTTCAAGTTTATTATATGAAAAGCAACTGTGATTTCTCAAAAGAGCTTTAAATTAAAAATTTGTATTTAAAAAATTAAATGTATAATTCATAATCTTGAAACGTTTTCAAAGAAATCAAGATTTATGAATTGAATCTGATCTTAATTGAATAAAACGAAATTAATATACCCTTGAATATTTCATGTTGGCTCTTATAGGTATTATTTTGACTTATTTTCAATAGAGCTTGATTTGTTGAAATTTGTTGTTAAACAATTTAAATAATAAATAGTGTAAGAAAATTTACTTCTTGCAGATGCAATGCACGACAGGTATCATGCAATAGTAAAAGTAGATGGGACGAGAATGCTTCTAGGAATCAAAGCACAGCATTGGAAAGCGAGGATGACTTGGATAAGCCTATAAAATATTCCATGTCAAAAGCTGCTACTATGAGAATTGAAGAGTATCGCAATCCATATAAAGATAGTCCATGGTATCAGGGATATGTTGTATCAGCAAGCTTAGTTGCCTTTCTAATTTATTTCTGTATCTTAAGAGATGAGAACGATATCGATAATTTAATATATTGTGACTTGAACGAAACGTTAAGCAGAGTGAAGAAGGAAGAAGAAGAGAAGTTAAAACTTAAGTCAAAATAGAACATCTATTTATCTGAAATAGCATTTCTCAGTTTGTTTTGCAAAATTCTTTGTTAGATAATTGTTTTTGTTGTATAATGTACATACGCTTTCCATAAGAATTATTTTAGCAGACGTTTGATTTAATGTACAGTAATATTTATCTAAATACATATCTGTATACAGAATAGCAGGAAAGAATTTATTAAGAAAAATGTCTTTTAGTGTGTAAATAAAAAAATATTAACACATTTAATGTAATGTTTCTTTATAACGGATACAATAAATGGCCCCAAATAATATTATTCAATATTGTGCACCACTCGATGGATGGATGGCAAATAATTGTGTCTGGAATACACTTTTTCCATGTGAGCCTCCAAGGAGCCACGACCATCGTCATTGATAATACTGTCACTTCTTGTGTACAAGAAGGATGTAATCTGATGTCAACAATACCTGCCAAAATTATTTGTAATATTAATACTTTCTATCTGGCAACAATGAGTTGTTATCAAGGAAAAATGAAAAAATAAGTTAGAGTTAAGGAACATTGAGCCGAGAATGCATATGTCATTTCGAAGGCGGTCTTCACAGACGAAAGATTTGAAGTTACAAAATGTGTTGCAAAGCTAGACGATTATATAAAAAAAATGATATTTTGCTAATGTGCATTGCATGTGAAGGATAAATAAATTCACTTTATGCAATTTTCCTTTGTTTACAATATCTTTCCTCGAGATGCAACGTACGTGCTACTTACTACAAGTGCAGTAAGACCGTAGCAACCATCTCCAAAAGGTATAAACAGGCATAACTTGCAGATAGAACTTCAGTCTGGTCAGAAAACCGCCAAATGCGATGGACACTAATCTGAGCTGCAACCAAGCTATACATAATACTACAATTATATCTATCGGAAGAATTTAAAAAGATTAAAACTACAGTTATTCTTACCAGAGTAAATACAGTGTAGTACACCCACGTTGTGGGCATTAGGAACAGGAGAATGGTGAATGACAGCGTCCCGACGAATAACTGGTCTGTCTGATACAGACAAGAATCCACTCTTTCGCGCAGGGGATTTTTCTTCTTCCCAAGGAAAAGTCTAAAGAGAGCCGTGATTCCTCTCAACTGGATATTAAAGAGCCTGTGATGAATTGTAGTTTTTTTGAAAATTGTAATTTGTAAATTGTAGCTTTTTTTACTTTAAATCAATAATTTCATCACATTAGTGAAGAACATTACCTTGCTGCATAAACGTAAATGCAGTACGTGTGGAAGCTGACGAGAGCCAGAAGGTCTGCAACGATGGATATTTGAAATGTGATGCCGAGTTTTCCAAACAAGAGTAGTACTTCGAACGCGAGATCCAGAAGTGGCTTTAAGAATATTAAAAATGTCCACCAGAGCTGTATATGATACAAGAAAAACTTGCCCATAGTATTGTTTAAAGCATGATTAAGCTTTAGACCAGCTGGTACACCCATCAACCAATTAATTAGCTCCTTCAAACTCTCCACAACTTTCTGTTGAATAGAAATTTCAATTATTAAAGCTGGTAGAAACAAAAATAGAACCAAAATGGAACCAAAAATGTATCTCAAATATGTAATATTTAATTTTGTATAAACAGCCTTTTATTTTCTTCTTTGTTTCAAATTAATTTTAATTCTCAGATCAAATTTGTTAAATTAAATAATTTAAATTCAAAATATATTTAATGAAATTTGTACTAGAAAGAAATAAATATAAAAAATTATTTTGTTAATGTACATAATAAGTATATCTAAACTTGCCTCTGCATTGTTTAGAAGGAGCTGTGATGGCTGATCTTCGATATAATATCTCAGTAATTGTAATACCAGAATTCCTAGTGTCATATCTATTACAATTGCTAGAGCATAGTTTCCAGTTTTCAGTTTAATGCCCCTATTCCTTATAATTGTTGCTAACATCCACTTGACATTTTCAAGCCAGTCATGGATATGCAAGCCAAGGGAAGAGTACTTCAAAATTGGCAATAATCTGTCTGTTGCCTTTGATAGAAACAAGACAATGTGCAAATAAAACGATACATAATAAATCAGCAAAATCTCCCAGATGCAAACAAATCTAGACTTGATTTTCAATTCGTCCTTTTTGCTTTGTACAAGCTTAGCAAGCTCGTGAAAGTGATCGCCCGACGTTGTTTTGCTCTCAAACAATTCTGTTTGCCGTAATGCCCGCTGGTTATACAAAACAATCATCGTACGTATTGCTGACAGATTAATTTTTTTATTGTTAACAGTGATTTTCAACAGACAATATTCTTTGTCCTGTCCATCCTCTGAAGGCTTTGTCACAATGTGTACCCAGTTTGCGTGCTTACGTTCCAAAAATTCGTCAATAGCCTCATTCTCATTGGAATGATATCCAATAATGTCTAACGTAGACTTAGTTGATTCTACTGGATCCATCTTACGCAAACTGATGATGTAAAACTTTTTTAAGTCACTGCAGGTGTCATGTATCATTTTACCAAGTACATAGCCAGATTTTTCGGTGCATAGTGTTTGTGGAATGAATATTAACAAATTGTTCGTCATTTTTACAGCTAAAGATTACCCAGTCAAACAAGTCTGTTGAAAATAAATTTTGTCAAATGATCGCTACAAATTCTATTATTTTATCTTTTTTCTTATCATTTCCATGTTAAAAGGCGCAGTATTATTTCATTATTCAGTCATTTTAAGAAATATTTTTCCTGATAAGAGGAAATATTTTTCTATACAAAATTCCTTTGTATTACATGGCAATTATGTAACGGAAGTCTCTTTCATTTATTTAGCAATTACTTTACTAAATTCAAATGGCTTATCTCAACCTATAGTTGTAAGAGTCACAGTCTAGTGAAGAATCACAGTCTATGAAGAGAATATTCAATTATGATTGATCAATTTTTATAAAAATAAATTGTAGAACGTCAACATCTACAATAAATTGTAGAGATGTAGATTAGGTTTGGCTAGAGTTTAGATTTAGGTTAAGGTTAGGTTAGGTTAGGTTAGTCGCATCTGTCGACCGCATGGCTTGGCGTGTATTACATTCATCTAGTTTATCGTGGTTTATCGAGTAGAGAGTAATGTGTTGAATATTATGATCGCGAATGCATCGATGAGACAAATTTAAAAGTATCATTCTTATATTCATACAAAATGAATAGCGATAATACGAAGAAACTGAAACGTAAAAGGAAACAGAATGAAAAGGAAAAGGCCGACGGTCAGTTGCCAATTTTGAGATGTATTTATTTGTTTCTCTTAATATCAGCCTTATCGTTTATCTGCGAATGATTGGATTCATTTCTGTATAGCATTACTCTTGTTAAAATATTTCATTATTAATATAGACTCTTCTTGTAAACACGTCTGTATATAATTATCTCTTCTAAAAAGGACAAAAGATTTTGGTAATTATTTATTATTAAAAATTGTCCGTAAAAGGAACAATTTATAAGTATAAAAATGAATATTAAAATTATGAATATTATAGGAATAGAAATGAAAAAGGGAGTTCCAGGGAGATCTGATTAAAGAATAAATATTAACAAATGTGAAGTTTTACATTTTTACATTTGTCGTTACATTTTAAAAAGTTTTTCCTTTTTTCTTTAAAATTTTAAAGAAATATTCGAAATTAATTATAAGATATGTATCTACACATATGTATTAAGTAATATTATGTAATAAATGTTTTTATAGCTCCCAAGAACAATAATCACAAAACTGACAAGACGTCTCAAGAGAATATTGTACAAAGCAATCAAAAGAAGAAAAAAAGAAGATTGAAGTCGAATGAAGTCAGGTAAAAAGATTTAAAATTTCTTTCTTGTGATATAAACGAAATTATTTTTTAAGTTGAAATTTGATACATAAAACATTTTAATAGCAACTATATTAAGTCACATATTAAATTATATTAAAATATTAATCGTACTAAAATTACAAAATAAAAATTATAATATTAAAGTTTTTTATAAAGTTTTAAAAAATTTATTGATAAATAATGACATATAAAGATTTGATTAAACAATTTTTTTTAGTAATGATGCCACTACCGATATTGAGACTTCAAAATCAGTATTATCTTCAAAGGAAGTTTCAGACGAGAATGTAAAGACTGCTAAGAATCCATCTAAAAGGCAGTTAAAAAAAGAGAAGGCTGTCCAGGCAGCTGTTAAAAAGATGGAATCTCGTAGATCATATGCCATGCAAAAAGCATTAAACTATGTATCCCTGGTAAGCTGTTAATTGTTTAAATCATTCATTAATATTAAAGACTTGATTCTGGAATATCTTATATAAATACAATATACAAATGTTTTCTTCTGTTTGCGCATAACCATCTGTAAGCATTTTGGCAATTTTTTGACATTTGTAAAAAGAACATAAGATTAATAGGAGATGAACACATACTGTTAATTCTAATAATAAAATCTTATCTGTCTTTCCTTTTTATTTATGATTTTGATGGAGACAATTAATTGTTTGATTAACATTTTTCAAATTGATAAATCAAAATTATTTTTACAGTGGAAATATTCTAGGAACGAATGGAAGTTCGAGAAACTTAAACAGATCTGGCTGATGGATAATTTATTGGATGAGAATTCTATTTCTGATAATCTTTTTCCTGTCGTTCTGGAATATTTCGAAGGTTGTAAAGGTATGGCACGCGAAGTGTTATTACGTAAGGGAATGGAAATTATAAGGAAAGCTGAGGCAGAGACAGACGAAGATAACAAAAATGAAATTATGATGTCAACTACTTATAAGAGAGCGAGACAACTTTTACAGACTTTACCAACTGACAAGTAGTTTCAATTTTAAACAATTTTAAGATGAAATAGATGAAAAATTGTTAAGAAGAGCAATTTTTAACATGTAAGATTCGAGAAATAGCAAATAACTTGAACTTTCTTTTTAAACAATTTTTAAGAAACTTGTGTGAGGAAGTTCCATAATTTCTCATTGTACTATTACGTGATTGTGTGTAGTGATGACTAATCTGGACATTAAGAGTTAACTATATTAAAAAAGCAGGGCTACGAAAAATTTCAAACATTTTATTTGAGATTAAAATGAATCATATTTATCTGACATAATAATTATACAGATTACATTAATTATTAATTAATAAAAAATAAATATTTAATATTTAATTAAATTAATTATATTTAACTAAATATATTTTTTAATGATTATGACATCATGAATAAAGAAATACAGACATCTACTTATTTATTTTGTTATAAAAAAGCAAGTCATTTTGTCATTTAAAATGTCTGAAATTTTCCAACCTTCATAAAGCCTTAATACCTTTTATATGAGAAGATTATATGCAACTTAAAATGATAATTTTATTTCGTATTTTATTTAAATTCGTTACAAATAAAGAAGTTTATATTTTAAAAAAGTGCTTCGGATTTCATTGATAAGAACATTTTATTTAATCTGCATTGTCGAGAGAAATCAAAATTTGTTTTGCACAATATTACACATTTATATATAATAGCTAAGAAAAATGTACTATAAACATAATTGCAGATTTCGAAGTATCATGTAAAAATTCTCTATACAAAGATTAACAAGAACTGCAACATTAGAGATAATTTACATAATAATAATTTTTAATTACGTTACTCCGCATACTTGTTAACAAACTGTCTGAGTTTGTCAGTATCTTGAAGACCGACTATTCTCTCTAGGACCTTGCCATCCTTCATAGCAATGAGGACGGGCACCGAGCCGACCTAAAGACACAAGTGCACAATGAAATATGATTCAAATATCCAAGTCCAAAATTAATCATAAAAAATTACGCTCATACAATTGTTCAATTATAATCCTGAACCTTTCATTTGGGAAATTCTCAACTTTAAAGTAGTTACACAAAATCTGTCATCAATTTATGAATTTAAAAAGACTTATTCTTTTTGTTAGCTGAACTTGCATCATCATCTTTTCTCTTTTTTTCTTCAATGTGAGAGAAAAAAAGGAAACATGAACCATGCAAGATATTCAATTGAAAAGAATAGACCTAATGCTTAACGACTGTTGTACTGAAATTATAAAAGAGAATACGTACATGATAATCAAGAGCAAGATCTGTATGCTCGTCAATATCAACTTTGGCTAACAATATCTTTCCCTGTTTTTCGGCAACAACCGTTTCTATTCGTGGAGTCAGCATGCGACATGGGTTACACCATCTGAAATGACGCACAGGGTATTTACTGAAATTTTTTAAGAAAATTTCTTCAAAATTCCTGAGTATTTTTGTTCAAAATTCCAGAATAAAATTAGAGAATCTTTTAATACAAACTTTAAAATAAAAGAATGCAATTGGAGTATAAACAATGCAAAGTATAAATTGAAAATTAATAGAAGACAGAGATTTCATAATAAAAATGTAGTCTTGACTGTATTTATCATTTTCTATAATTAGAACTGCAAAATATATTAGAGTATAGAAAAGATTTTATACATGTAGTATTACTGAGCTATATTATTCTGTTGTGAATACCGTCTTCTATTGTCAGTTTGATTTATTTAATAAAAATTTATGAGACAATTCTGAAATATGGAACTACAAATGCACATAATACTTACGTGGCAAAAAAGTCCACGATAACAGGCACTTTGGAGTTCATCACGCGCTCATCGAAATCTTTGTGATCCTGGACCTTGAAGGCAGCAGGTACTACTTGTTCTTGGGCAGGTGCTGTGGTGTACAATCTACTGCCCAAAAGGGTTCTGCTAGTACGGACAGTCTGAATTCCCAGGCGCTGCATCTTTTAGCTTCTTAGTTGTTCGCTGCTCAAATAAAACATGCAAAATTATTAAATTATACATCAAAATAGAATTACCTCCTTTCTGTTTTTCTTTCTCTCTTTCTTCTAAATCCTTTTAATACTAAAAATACTAAGCGATCAGTGATCATTTCTAATTTTAAATTAATATTATACTTCTTAAAAGATAAGATTCTCAAATTTTTTTGACTTAATAATTCCTTTCCCACACAGCATTAAATTAATATTAAATATTTATGTGAATCATTTTTTGAAATATTTCATAAAAAATGTCTAAAATATTTCAGAAATATATTAAAAATATTTTATGCTGGCTTACGCACAGCATAAAAATATTTGGTTTTCCATCACTTTCTTTATGTTTATAGTAGTTGCTTTCCATTTTCACACAGGTGATAATGAATCTGAAATTATGTATTTTATATTCGAATAATGACGTCACTTTCACAAAAATTATCACACAACAATACAGGTTCATAACCTCACATTTAATGAGTCAATCAGACTTACAATCAATAAAACACATCGTTTTGAGCTAGTGTAGATTTTAGGTAAAAACTCAGTTCAATTGTACTTGTTAGAATAAAAAGGAACATGCATTCAACCGAGTTGTAACGTCACAAATGTCCGAGTTTTGATACAAATGGAAAGCAACTATGTATCAATTTATTTGCTCGGTCCTTTTAATGAATAAGAAACGTTAGTGCTTCTAGCATTAACTTTCTCTATAACTTTGATATCACATATGTTTCCAAATTACATTTATATCTACAGATTTCATGATTCAGTTTAGCAAGCCAAACGTTGACAAATATCGAACAACGCATGAAAACGTACAGGCTGACATTCTGACATTAATATATTAATAGCTATATTAAAAATTAAAAAGTAGCTTGCAATGTGATTCGAAAAAAAATAGTCGTTTTAAGAAAATCGGGCTGAAAATAATGTCGATGTTACGTTTATTATTTCATGTCATAAAGGTCTTTTGACATTAATTAATCACTTTTTTTATCACCACCTTGTATATTCTCGATAAAGGACAACGATTGCGCCAAATTGCACCAAACTTCGGCTTTCACGCACCTCGATATATTAATATACTCGTATCGTCAATTTACTATATGTCGTCTGTCTGTGCCTTTCATTAATTTTCTTTTCTATTACCAAATCTAAACATTACAAAAGTTTGCAACACTTACCGATAATTCGCCAATAACTTATCATTACTTGGTAAAGGACTTCCCGCGCACGCGCAAAAAAATTGACGCGTCAGCTGACGCGGTTATTTACCCAAAAAATACTATATTTTTTACACTTTTTTAAATTTATATTCCTTTTTTCTAGTCGTAATAGATTTGTTTGCGTTGTTTGAACTTTTTGCCCTCAGTATCATCGCTTTTTCTTTTTTTAAGTATAGATTTATCTTGTTTTAAATTTGTTTGCAAGAATTTTGCAATGTATAAGCAAATGAAAAGTGCATGAAGTTCAGCTATAAGAACTTGTGTAAAAAGAACTGTAGTGTAAAAAGTACAGTACAGTGCAGGAAGCGTAATTTATCAAATAAGTCGTTTCAGTGTACTATTTTCCAATATTTATTGGAGTTAAAATGCAAAACTTCGAATAGAAGTAATAAATAACTGTGCTTCGATAAATTAGAAAGACAAGTGTGTAAAATTTAGATACGTTTTTTAAACCTAAAAAAATATAAATATATGAGGCCTCATAGGTTATATTTTAATATCAATTTCAATCTGAATAATACATAATTAATTTTTGGAGTTAAGAAATATACTATCACACAGATTGTCGTTTAATTATATTCTGTAATTATTTCTCTAATATATATATATATATATATATATATATATATATATAAATGATTGTTATTCAAAGAAAGTTAATAACAATGAATAAATTAGATGCTGTTGTTTAACTTGAAACAGTCGCCTGGTGAAAGTGCTAAAGAAAAACTTTTCCAAGGATCCTGTAAATTCATTTAGATTAAACGAAAAGAGTGGAATAATTTGCTGTGATAGAAAAGCAAAATCACAACATTGTAAGCAAAGTTGTATAAAATCATGGAAAGAATATGTCCCACAGGATGAAAATTTAATAAAAGAAATTTTAACTTTCTAATTTTTGTTGAAGGTGAAATTGATCCATTTTGTAATATCAAGACATCTAACAAACAACTAAACAGATTGTTGTATGTTTCGTTATATCTACAGATTTTACGAGACTGGTTTATCAATTTAATTGTAACACAAGTAGTTTAATGCCAAATGTAAAAGATGAACTTATTAAGAATAAACTTTATAGGGTTCATTATACCTACTCTAATCTTAGGTAAGAAATAATTTATTAGTAAAAACAAAATTAATTTAGAATCTTAAGAACTTATATTTGATTTATTAGAATTAATTAAAATTTTTTGTTTAGTTCTCTTTTATCATGCATTCTTTATATGAAAGGAATATTCCTATTATTAACTATTAATTATTCTTTAAAACTTAGAATAAATCTTACTTTTAAAGATTGAAAATTAAACCACTCTTTTTCAAGATTGGCTCAATTTTTATTCTTTAGAATGAAATTTTACTCCAAAAAATTTAGAGGATACACAAACAATTGTCAAACTCAAATTTGAATGTATTAATCTCTGCTATAAGATAAATAGTGATATTTGCTTGAACATTTTTATCAGCTTTAAACTATTTTTCGGATTAATACCAAGTATATTATCTATAACTTTTAGTTAGTGTCATAAGCAGTGAAGAAATTGCGGAAGAACTTGCAACACAAATCGTATCTGAGGATGCTTTCAATCAAGAAGAAAGTAATGAGATTCATACAAACGAAAAGAATGAGTCTGTAGAAATAAATACTGATGTCACAGTAAATGTCACCGATACTGTCTCAACTAATACTACCAAAGTTAATTGCTCATCAGAGAAGATCTACGGCCCTGTTGAGGTTCTGCAAATTTTATAAATAAAATAGCACAATATGTGGAACAAACAAAATTATGCTAATGAGCTATCTTTCTTATACATCTGTTTTTCTTACAGATTGTCAATGCAACAAGACTTATGGAGCTATTAATGTTGGAGCCTGGTCCATCAAATCGCTCTAGAAATGACAAAGATGGTAAACAATTATCAGGGACATGCGTTCTTGTGTTATTTTATGCCAGGTGGTGTGTATTCAGCAGTCAAGCTGCACCACATTTTAATGCTATACCTCGTTCATTTCCTCATATTAAAGCCGTGGCAATTGATGCTATAAAACACCAAAGGTGAGCGTACAAAATTAGGAAATGAAAAAGTACATTTTTACAATCAGCAAAATGTTATTTTGCTTGCAAATTATTAGCAAGTTCGCCGAAATTTCAGCGTACTACATTAATCTTGTATTTCGCTGATTGATGTATAATTGCTGATTAAGAGCAAATTTTCCTCAAAAACTAAGTAAATATTGATCCTTAATTTGTTAACTAGTCAGATCGTTGGAAAAAAACTTTGTAAATATGATTTGTCGACAATTTATTCACAGTAGATTTTCTTATATATTTTCTATCAATTTGTTAACATTATCAATTATAATAAAATTCACTCAAATTAAATTAGTACCTTTTTAACAAGCACTTGATAAAATTTCTAACAAGCATTCGATAAAATTCGTTTTTTATAAATTTGACTAACTAGATTGATTTTCAAAATTAGGAAGCGCGGAAAGAAAATTGATCAAATTCTCTGTTTCTTCTCCTGATTTCTTCTCTCAATTTCTTCCAATTTCTTCGAAATTGATAGTATGATTTAAAAAAATAAAATCGCTTTCAGTTTCAATGCTCAATATGGAATAGTCGGAGTGCCAACATTGATGCTGGTCCACAATGGCAAGCCTGTCGCCAAATTCAACGATACGATTTACACCCTGGAATCGTTTGCCAAGTTCGTATCCCATTTAACAAATCTGCAACCGAATGGCTCATTATATGTTACATCGGCGGATTTTACGGGGCCTGTTTCGAGCACGCCTTCTAACGAAATGGACTACTGCCTGGTGTTATCGTGGATCTTTATAGTTGCTTGCGTATTATACTTTACATCGCGCAGCAGATGGTGGCAACAATTTGTTGAACTTATTCAGAACACATGGCTCGAAAGTAATGCGGAACATGAACACGTCGATTGATTGAGAAGACTTTTGGCCCATTGAAATCCAAAAAAGTTATATCTCTGCATGATTACTGAGCCATCTTTTGAAAATCGGGTTACAGAAGAAAAAAAAGAAGAAGAAGATGTCGATTAGAAAAAACATAAATCGATTAATCATCGAATTATTTATTTATCGAGGTTTTATAAATATGTAAATAGAAGGAGAAAAATAAATAAGTATGTAAAAAAATACTAGTAAAAGGAATCCTTTAAAAATTAAAGAATAGTTTAAAGTTAATAGTTTAGTTTAATTTATATATCAAATGATTAAATTTTATTATACAGCTAAATTTTGGTTTAGTTACTACTAAAAAGTTATTTAATTGTAAGTTATAATAATTACTCGAAAGCAAAATTAATACAATCATGTGGAAGAGTAATCTCTCACATTTAATTGTTTAATTTTCAAAATAAAAGTGTAAAGATGCTATATTACTTGATCCGTCAAGCGTCAAGTATCTGCCAGGAAATTCGTTTCTTTTAAAATTGCAGATTACTTAATTCTATTATTATTATTGAAAAATATCTGTATAGATTCTAAAATTGTGTAAGATTTTACCTTATTTAAGACAGACTTGACAAGACAGAATTGACCTATTAAAATTTGTATTTATTATGTGAAAGTTAATACTTCATTGATGTTTCACCGTGCAAAAAAATCATATCGGAATGCAGAACTTATAGACACGAGCAGAAACATTTGGATTGGCGGCTTTTTATATATACTGGTATATACTCTCAACTAATTCTCATTCCACTTTGCAACTTTGGCTGACGTAAGTTATTTATTTTTATTACTTTTGCATTCTTGTTCGTAAGTGTCCGCACGAGTTTGCGGTGCTAATTAATTCATTGTTGCGCTTTTTTTTTTATTTTGCAAAGGTAAACAATTAGCCCATAATATAATGTTACATTATATTTTCATATTGAGATAAAATAAAATAGGAGAATAATATTGGATTAGGGAAACAGTCTCTTCACAATTAAGTTGGTGATCTTTCCCCATCAATATCTTTTGATAGTTAAAAACGATCAAAATTTAAATTTAAAAAAAGAATTTTAAAGCTTGAAATCTCTGGTGGAATTGTAAATTTTGTAAAGATAGAATATATGGATTACTAAGCCTTATCAACTTGTAAAAAGACTTTTCCCAATATAATTCGCATTTACTTTAATTTCGTTTTGGTAGCAACATCTCAATTGATTGAATTATGTATACTTAAATATCTATCGCATTATGAATGTATCATTTACGCACCCCAACATTTGCGAGGGTTTAGGCATTTTATTATCATATTTTTATAGTTAAAAAAATGTTGAAAATTTTGGCTCATTTCAATATTTAATTTCGTTTAAAATTTACTTAAAATCCTGATGAAAAATTAATGTTTTAATATGAATTTAAATATATTAAAGAAAAAATACTAAATAAATATTTTAATTCTTAGAAAATTAAAAATTAATATGTAAATATTAGATTAAAATTTTTTTTTTCTAATTTTAATATTTATTTTGTTTTTATTTAATATTTTACTCACACATATGGATCTAATATTTTTTCTATTATACATAGGGCATGCTTTAGCCGGCTGTCAACATCTAGAGGGCGCGACAGATCGACGTTAATGTGTAAATGGCCGATTTCTGCTCCACGATTGTTGTGTGCGGCATTTGTTTGCGCTGAAGTTCGTCTCTAATGGATTTGTTATCGCGGTGACCAGGTTGTGGAGGACCGCTGCGAGGGGAAAGGAGAGGACGGCCTGGTTCGACGTGTGCACAATTTCGCCGGATATTCGGCAGACGAAATGATATTGCCGCAGATACGTTTCTGCAAACACCTCTCATCGACGTTCCGCGTTAGGTTAAATCACCCGGCCGGATTGTAGATTTATTTCACGGCACACACGGAAGCTGCGTCCGATCGTCCGAATCTGGTGGAGCACGACGGTGGACAGCTTAATTATGGGCACGCTGAACCTCATCTGTCCCATGTGTTGCGGAGAGACCTTCAATAATACTCAGTCTCTTAAATACCACTTGCTAAGCATGACAGACAATCTCTATTGTCCAGGCTGTTCGCAGCGTTCCGACTCTGTGACGGCGCTCATTCAGCACCTGGACATGTGCGAGCACGATTTAAGGTATAGGATGAAGCCCGAGATTCTTACGGACAAGCTCAGAAAAGGCGGAAAGGAGCCTGAAATCAAAATGGATCTGTTATTGGTACGGAAAAGGGAGAACATAAATTTTTATTATTGGGATTGTCGAAAATAGATTCGAGTTTCTCTAATACATTTATCTCATTTTATTTTATATATTACTTAGATGGAATTTATAAAAGTCTAACGAAACAGTAATTGTGAAACAAACCGTGAGTAAAATTCTTAGGAGTCTTGAAATAACTATTTATTTAATATTAATTTGAATACTGTTTAAGATAGAGTTCATGAAAATCTAATGAAACATAATTTGTGAAACAAATCTTGGATGGAATTCTTATGGTAGTCTTGAAATAATATATTTATTTCATATTATTTAAAGTAATAGTAGTCTATATATAAAAAATTATGTTTCAATTATTGGTTATTATTGTCCATTTTGGTTATTTTTATCAAGAATATTTTTCAATTGTAATTATTAATTTTAGGATGTCAAGGGACAACAGCTCAATCGAGGCTTCCTGGCAACCATGGCCAACAACGGAGTAGTCATAATGAGTGATCCACAAACAATACAAATGGACGAGAATGGTTTGTAAAATTGCTTTTGTTGCGTAGGAGTTTTTTGTGCGTTTAATCTATCGTTTTTAATGAAAAACATCAGGAGAGATTAAAGTCGTAGAAAAGATGGACACGGAAGAAACGCAACCAGATCAAAATTCTCTGGATTTCAAGATGTCCGAAGGACTCATCGGCGACGTTGGTGGAGCGCAAAGAAGACTGCAGTCATCACAAGGATTGGTGGCTATTCCCATATCAAATCCAGACCGCAAGGCGTTGATGGAGAAGAACATAATCGCTGTGTTACCAGATAACTCCGAGCTCCTGGATGGGACTGAGACCGCTACCCTGATCGATGTGGATCGTATAAATGAGGCAACGGAGATCGACGAGGTTGATCTTTTGCGTGTCAAGCGAGAGCTGTGCGAGGTATATCGTAAATCGAATTATACTTTGGAGGATTATATTTATATCTTAATGTATGTGGGATAAATGTTCTAATGACTGAACTAATGAGAAGATATGTGATCAATTCTGTATTATTGATTAATACTTAGTGGCATTATAAAAGGAATATAATATACATGAAAATTTGTTTTGTCGGTGATTGAAAAATATTAACATATATAAAATGTTCCAAA
>Ga0157363_1002550_pt1 | contig 16119 bp, 8 predicted proteins | sample AttsexASBM1_FD_111477 | JGI IMG/M metagenome (GOLD analysis project Ga0157363, IMG submission 111477) | Fungus gardens microbial communities from leaf cutter ant in Ribeirão Preto, State of São Paulo, Brazil - Atta sexdens ASBM1 | ecosystem: Host-associated > Fungi > Mycelium > Unclassified ...
GGTTTCTTTGGATTACAATTAATCCCCTTTTTGGGCAATTCATCGTGTCATATAGCAATACAAATTTATTTACACAGCTAACTACTTTAATTGAATATAAATTGGGATTAATTCGGTTTGTATTGTACATTAAAATCTATATAAATCTAATTACTTGTATAATTAGCTTTGTAGCCGGCATTAGTGTTTAATTAAAAAAGGATTAATGCGCCACTTCTTTATAACGCTGAGGTAATATCGCGTTATCGCGCAATGTAATGCGTGATATCGGAGAGCAAAGATCAAATCACCGTTATAAGCGTTATTTACAATTTTGTTGGCTTAGACAAAAATGGGGAAAAAGATATTTGTAAATCGATGATAAAACTGCTTGCGCGATATAGCACATTTCATAATTTATCGGTTAATTGCATATGCATATAGAACAATTTGCCATGTTCAGCGACCTGGTTAACGAGCGGAATTTTATTTACGCGAATGCGTGACACAGGTGGCAGAAAGTTGCAGTAAATTCGATCTAAATATAATGATCGCAAACGAGGGTGCATTACGCCAATTAGATATTTCCCATTTTATGTCAAGGGTGCCTGCTAATTTGAATTTCATCAAAGATTCCACGTGTATGTTGCCTCCAAACATCGTTAATATCTAAATACAAGTGGCATAATCTACAATCTTCACCAAACGGCACGTTCTCTGTTCTCGTAATAATACTTACTGATCATTAATTATTCGCAACACAGTTGCAGCAATAGTACAAGCACTCGCCAATTCTCATGTAACCTGGTTCTCACACGGTCGTTCGCTAAAGTTGATTCGGATTACCAGCGTATCCAACCGAGTCTGAATTTATAATCCAAAAGGACGATGGTGCCGGCACTGCCGGCTGAAGATGCATTCGCGTGTGAAATTCCTCGTGACCAGCCTCTAACGAGGCTCGTAATCCGTAATAACTCGTAATTTCATAGTTATTATTCCCGTAATGAGAACGCCGGATCTTTCTCTTTCTCTCCCGTGGGGCCATCCAGCTGGCAAATTCGCGACAGTAATTTACCGCCCGTATTGGACTCCCGCGCTATCGTGTTAAATCGTGACAGACATGATCAGCTTGACAGTGCGCCTCCGGCGTGTAGACGTCACATCGATAGCGCATAATTTGGATGTTACGGTAAGATCACATCCGGTTGCGCTGCTATAACCTCATTCCATAACAATTTACTACAATCTCACGTATTCTGCACGTGTTTTGTACCTGGTTTGCAATTTATATACACGTCACGTTTCTACCATTGTCATTTTTCATTTAATGTGTTATGCATGTTTTCCAGTTTTGTAATTTAAAATAGCGTTTAATTTCATATTTGTTTTGTAACATTTTGTTTTTTTTTTAACATTCATAAGGAAAAACTGTACGATTTTAGATGTAAAATAATCAAGACAATCATATAGACAAGCGAACACTTGCTAATTACACACATTAAAAAAAAATTTGATAATAATTATCAAATATTGAGTGAAATAATGTCAAATATTCAATTAATACTTAATATAAGAAAAAATAATTTTACTTTCCTAAATATTTAGTAAGTATTATCATAATAATATAACCGTTTAATAATACTTATTAAATATTCAAGCAAGTAAAATTATGCAAACAACATGTTCAATGCAAAAAATTTTCGGGATATTTATACTATGGAATTTTGGAGAGAAAATGGTGACTTTTTGTGGAACAGTAATTATTTCAATCATTTGATAATATTCTTGGGACTTCCACGGGTTCTTTTTATATAAAGATTATGCGTTTCGCGGGTTTCTTCCGTGTCCATTCTTGGAATGCCAACGTTTCGTGAACCTTGCAGTTCACTTCAGGGCGAGGAGCAGCCTGATACTCAAGCGCCTGATCCTCGCCCCGATGAACTGCAAGGTTCACGAAACGTTGGCATTCCAAGAATGGATCTGATCATGGAAGAAACCTACGAAACGCATAATCTTTATATCTCAGTCTTTATATTTATGAATACTTTAATTGACTCTATATTTATTTTTCTACATTACGATTAACAACAATATCATTTTGCCAATTTTCGTAATTGATCCATGATGGATTCATTGTCAAGTCATTCTCTAATCTCAGATTAATCTTATCATCGTTTTCCATATGCCGATCTATCTCTAAGACTACTCATGCGTTCATGAAAACTCTTACGAAGATATTCACGAAAATCCTTTCTACTATTGATCGTCTTGTTCAGAAATTGCGGACCTCAAAATTGGTTTTCGGATAAGAACAGGTATTTTCCGCCGCGTTAAGCACGCTAAAAGCGACGCGCAGTTTAAATTCATTCTCGTGAAAGTCTACTCTTGGCGATTACAATTAAATTTCAATAGTGTGTCTAGTCTAGCGATTTTCGAGAGATTTTTCTCTCGCGTAAATAATATAAAAATTCCGATGAGGCGATAGAAGGCGTCATTGCCGCAAACAGCGCATCTATGGCGAACTTCCGCGGTAGGATTTCCTTAAAAGACTTGAGAATGTTCTTAGAAGTTACACCTCTTGACAACGAGTCGTGCACGAATCGGAAGTTATCGAAGGAACGAATCATTGAAAGATTTGCCCGTCCAAGCGGAATAATAGACGCGAGAGCGGAAAATTTTCGAGCTCGCAGTTGACCACCGAGGCGTGCGTATCTTCGACAAAGGCTCTTCTAAACGTATACATGATACTCTCAGAGCTCGAACCCGAGTCTGGTTACCTGAAGACTGAAGCTATTCATCTAGCCTGGACTTTGACTGACCCTTCCTATCGTTTTGTAACTTATTTTATAGGAGTATAGAGACTGAATTTTAGTAACAGTCGTTTCGTACAATATTGGCTAAGAAATTAATTTCAATTTCAAAATAAGAAGGACATGGTTAATATTATTATTTTGACTTTTCTTATTCTGGTATATTATCTAGAGATAGAAAACGTTTTCACATTTTTATAAGATGTTTCAGAAATTATAAAGGCATTGATAAAATTAACACAAATAATATATAAATATAAATTAATATTCAAATTATCATTAATTAATCAGTTTACAAAGAGCATTGATTAGACATATCACATAAATATTTCCGAAAAAATGGAAACATTTTCTCTGAATTTAGTAAGTGAAAATTAATCGAAAACTAATCAATATAAATAAGTAAAGACGAGACCATATTTGATTAAAGCGGATCTTTAATCAAATATGATATCTAATTATATTTTTTGCGTGAATCTTATTCCAGTTTAAGTAAACTGTCGATTATCTGTTGCTCTTGAAATACAGTTTTAAACTAAAGCTGAATTTATACATCGGATGAAAATTGTCACTTAAATGTCTACACGGAAATAATGATTTTGTTAAAGTATCTAAAAGTTTAGTTGGATACATATTTGAAAATAATTTAGTTGGATCGTCAGAATAATTATGTAGAACGTTTAAATATTGATGATATGCTGCAAAAAGTTTAAATATTTTAATAAGTTTTGAGCATTTTCATAATTATTTTGATGTTTTAAATAAAATTATTTTTAAATTTGTATTTAATTTAAATTTTCTCTGTATTTAATACATGGGGAAAAAAATGTAAATTTTAATAAATATGTAATAAATAAATTTTAATAAATATTTGTTTGAATAGAATTAGTATAGTTGAATATTTACTATAAACGTATATTTATTTGATACAAGAATTATTGATTCGATTTAACTATTATATTTTTTCATTTAGCAAACAAAAAAAAATTATTTTCCGTGAATAAGTAAAACTTATATCAGTACTATTCAAACAATTATTAATTAAAATTTAATAGATACATTTTTCTCTCAGTATTTAGATAATTTGAATTTTTAGATACTTTAACAAAACCATTCTTTCCATGTAGCGAATTTTATATCGCATACTGTCTAATATTTAAAAATTATCTGATAAATAAAAATTAAACAGACTATTTAAACTAATGACAGTCAAAATTATTATTTTACACTACGAACAAGCGAATAGAATGTCGTTGGAGAATGTAATTCAAAGCATAAGGCTTTGATGTTTGTTAGGCGTTCTGCGTAAAGTTGCACCTGGATTATTCTCATACACGGGTTATAGCGGAAATAGAACAGTAAACGAGCGCGAATTTTACAGCACACTGAACCGCCTCTGTGTTTGAAAGAAAAGCGACAAACCAGAGAATATTGTAGGGCGAGATTACAATTTTTTGTCGACTCAACACGTTACTGCATAATAAACACTCAGAATATTTTAAGCTTTCTGTCAATTTCGGTAAGCAGTTACGCTTTAGTTAATTAACTCTTTCAGATCTAACTTTACTGTTAAAAAAATTTTTTTTTAATTCAGTTTCTTTTCAGCGTATTTAAATAAATAATTTATACTAAACAACTAATTTTGACTATTTTTCCAACATATACATTATTATTATGTACATCAGATCTTAAATGATGCTGATAGCATTAAATAATTTCAACGGATAATGTCTTCTAATTTAATGTACATTACAATGTACGCTCTAAAGGAGTTAATTCGTACCGTGCATTAATATAAGGTGTGTCCGACGGGCAATTAAGGTGATGACGCAAACAGTATTCCAGGTCTTTTTATCGCTTTTGTATTAATTACAAAATAAATGTGCGTGAATTGATTGAAACCTAGTCTTTTTCTTGCGTGTCGATAAATATTTGTGCGATCGCGTTCAAACGAAATTAATATTTCACGTCGATAGCACCTTGTTCGAAAACGGGATAAACGTTCACGTATAAATGTTGCCACGTGCGCAGTTTGTATTCAGACTGGCACGATTTATTTCATTCCCGAGATCAAAGCGCGATGACGTTGACAATAGCGTTTTACATTAAATGTGTGCTGACGCGGTGATAGACTACTTTGGTACGCATTATTGATGCACGCGTAAACCCACGTGGAACTACCTGTTTAATAAAGTTAGTCTTGCAATGATATACTTCGCGGTATCCCTCGATACATGCAACTTTTTATTATACTGGGTCATTCGGTCGATCGACTTAACAAATTGGCGGTTATTAAAATGCATAGGCAAATAAGTCAATAATAAGCCATGACAACTGGACTGTCAGAGATCTTGTACACTTCGGTCTATATCTGACATAGTTTCGTCCAACTAGAAACTATCAACGAGATGCAAAACAGGAATGTCGTTTTTATTTAGTGTATGTTTCAGATTTATGTAGGAAATTTATCTGTGAAATTTTAAGTAAAAATCATAAAAATGGAAATTTAAAGAAATAATACAAATTTTATATGAAATAAAGATAGAATTTTTGGAGTTGATATAGTCTCATCTATCATAATAATTATTTTTGTACAATGTGAGCAAAAATGTCGGTTGAATTACACGATACAATTTTGTCTAAAGTAGTAACTGTCAGCGTGATGCAAAACAAGAATGTCGTATATTTTTCAGATTTCTCTAGGAAATATACTATTAAATTTAACGATTTAAATATTGTAAGCAAAAAACGAAAATTCTGAGGAATAATAATTCTAAGTAATAGAAGTAAAATTTTATAGGTATATCTTTATCTATATTATAGTATATTATGTTCTGACTCGAGCAAATAATTGAATAACATAAAGGACAATGTTCCCTTATCATTAATCACTGTACGATCGATGTCCCAAGAGGCTAGCTTTTAGAAAGAATATCGACGTAGAAAAATGTTGATTTAATTATCTCAGATCTGCCACTGTAGCTTTAATAAAACGTTTGTCAAACGATTTGTGCATTTCCGTGCATAATGTTTATTAATCGAATCTGCTTGCGACGAGGGCGAAAATCCTAATAAGGGTCCACATGAAAGCTATCACCAGCGCCAAAGTAATCACTTGGAAGTGTATAGGGCCAAAAGCGTACCTGTCCTTCGCATTTTCACCCGAATAATTCATCGAGAATTCCGCCCGCGTCGTCCATTTTTGCGCGCCCGTGGCTGAGAATATTTAATCGTTAATTACAATCGTTAATTTAACATTAGCGTCACTAAAAACGTGATAATTTTCACGTAACAATTATAAGTGTGTATGTTATATAGGATAGGCCACCTGACAATTTCTTTAAATAAAATAACAATATTAATTATAACTTAAATATAAACGGTAATAAGTGAAAATCGACCAAGAAATGTTTAACACAAATAAGTGAAGGCTATATTCAGTCAGCGGAGAGCGTTTACTGATTCTTTAGTATGATTGGTTTTTGTCTTTAGTTCTTCTGGATCTAAGTGTAGAAATCAAATGTAATTAAGAATCACTGAGCGCTTACTGAGTTGCTTTGTCTTAAATGCACAATCATCATTCAAATATATTCACAAGGAAACTGTCGAAACCGATTTTAATGAACTGTCTCTCACTGATTTTAATGAACTTTGACTTGTAGAGCAAAAAAAAAATATTAAATCTATATTTTTTTATCTGCTTATTTGCTTATTTCAAAGTTTCAAAATAATACTTAAGGAATAAATTAAACAACAAAGAAAATTAAGGCTAGAAGTATAGCGCAGAGAGGTGCAAGTTATAATGCAAAAACTTTAATTACTTAAAAAAAAGATGATGTTATCATCAATATTTCAAATTGTACGTTTCAACTCATTTTGATGTCTTTTTCAGCAATGAAATCACAGAGATTTTTAGAGAAAATTAGTTTAGTAGTTCATTAAGGTTATGCACAGATTAATAAATCTAAAGTGGCATCTCAAAGACTAAGAAAATATCGAGAAACTTTGAATTAACTTTATAAATCTAAATTAATATGATAAACAAATTTTATATTAATGACGTTATCCTTCTTATAAAGTAATAAAAGTTTTTTTTTATATCATAACTTGCGACTTTTTAACCGCACTTCATTAGTTTGGATCTTTTTTGTTTATTTTTGTTGTGTTAAAATTTGAGGATAATTTTTACATTTTCACTTTAAATTAAAACATTTTTTCTGAAAATGAGAATATACTATTATTAAGAATATAAAATATCATAAAACTTTTGTGTAAAATTTTTTCTTATATCTCATAGCAATATATTATTCGCTAAAAATGAAAAAAAGTATTATTTTCGAAAAGTTATCTTGACCTCTAAATCTTGAGATAATCAGATAAAAAAATACGTTTAGTACTTTTTAATACTCTACAACACATTCAAAGTCCATCAAAATCAGTGAGAGACAGTTTCGACAGTTCTCTTTTCAGATATATTATGACATTCCATTTCCTATGATTATGTATCAAGAAATTAATATTTAAGTTATATTTCATATCGTTATTTCAATTCGAATTCGTTTTGAAAATCTGTAGCCTACTTTGTATATATAATGTCGAGGGTCGCATTTACCATTCGTAGAAGTTCTTGATGATTTTTGCTGCTACCATTTTGTGTGTGTGTGTGTGTGTGTGTGTGTGTGTGTGTGTGTGTGTTCCTACTATTGTTTTATAAATTATTTAAACCTAGTGTAAAACTGCCTGATGTAAATATTATTTAGTCATAAATGCAGTTTACCGGTGTCACACAACTTTTTGCTGAAAGATTAAATAGAATTCCGCGGTTGTAGACGTCGCGTTCACTATCGAGCTCTCGTTCAACGGAAACAAAGCCACGTGGCGTGGAAGCACGGTGTGCTGTCGTTTCCGACAGGCAAACTTTATGGAATGGATTAAACGTATTTTATCGAATGAAGAAAGGTACGTCGTCATTGCAGCGCGTATTGAACGGCCGCGCGATCGATGCGCGTTTAGCGTGTAGACAGAGGGAATGCGGAGAGAAAGCGATAGATGGATAAGGAGAGAGAGCGAGAGAGAGGGAGGAAGAGAGAAAGCTAAAGAGAGACAGTTTAATGATGGAGGCTGCGGTTGCATGGATCGCCAAAATAACATAGTAGGTCAGTCGGAAAAACCAAAAGAGGAGCCCGCCACTCGTCTTTTGGTCTCACGATTTTCGCATCAGCTCGGTCGGAAGAATCCGCGACTCGGAAGACCCACTTTTTCGAGAGTTACGTTGAAAGGGACGCAACCGTTCATCGCGACCATCCCGGACGATTTAACTTGGCGTTTACGACCGGCGAACACGGAAATATCGCGCGCTGTGCGCGCAATCGGAAATTTATGATGGTCGTGATAATCAGGGATACGCGCCTCCGTTGTGCGATATAATCCGCTGATGGTGCGATTTCGCACGCGCTTGAACAATGTAATAAAGGAGATGGTACTGAGTATACGACAGCTAAAAAGGTTATTGCTACTTACAGTACGTGTCGGTGGTGAGGCGATCGATGGTATCCTGCTTGAGCTTGCTGTTCTTCTTACCCATCTTCGTAGCCTGGAGCCGTGTAGAATCTAACGCGAGCGATTTACACCGATCTTCTCTCGCTGAGCCGAGAACTCCGAGCCGCTTCTACTCTGCTGGATCTCTTTCGTTGCGAATTCTCACCGTCCGTCTCGCATCTCTCGCGATTTCGCCAAATTGCAACCGACGATGCGAGAGGAGGGTGGAGGGAAAGAGCTCGAGTTCCGTATACGCCGGGAACGACTGGAGAATACGACGCTTCCGCCGTTGGTTTACGAGGACAGAAAGGATTTACTGGACGATGAAGTTTTCCCTCAAGGCGCGAGACATGAATCGCCTCCTCCGTGAAAGCCCGCCGTTCTCCCACCGAGTTTCTTGACTTCTGTTTCGTATATAACTGCGAAGATACTCTATCGAATTCCACTCGATAAGTTTCTTCGCCTGCTGTGCACTTCCTCCCCTAATCCGGTCCACCCCCAACCCCGATAAGTTCGCCGGCGAATTCAATCTGAAGGCTGATGGTGTTTTGCAGAATGGCGAAAACTTTCTTTTTGAGAAGAATGCCGTCTGGATTTTTCAATAAATTTTAATTTTTTGCAGTCGAGGAGCACGATAATGCCGAATTGCGAATGGTAGAGTTTGATTTAATTTCCTCGGAGCGATAGAGAAACGAAAGCGTGCTTAATCGATTTAATTATGACTTGGGATTCGGTATCACTCGCGTCGTTTTGCTAACAGAGACGATTCGTTGATACGCCTCCCATGTAGATTTTCCTTTCGATGATATTGCTTTTCCTCTGTGGAGAAGACAAGGGGAAATTTTAATGAGAACATGAGCTCTCCTGGTAACGAAATCGCAGCTTTCCATTTTTCTTTCGCACTTGATGCGCCAGTTTTGAAGCGTCAACACGGAAATTAGAGCTAAAAATTAGAGACCTAACTGTGTTTGAATTGCGAATTATAGGTGGGTATTCGAGGGGAAGGAGAACAATTTTCCGGTGCGATAAGCTTCGCGGAATCATTAATCCCACCGCTTGGTCTCTTCGGTTGAAGTTTTAAAGTGCGCCGACGAGCTTCAATTCGCAAAGGTCGTATCGGAAAATTGAAACGACTTCTCTCAGAGAATACTAAGGAACGTTGCAGAAGTGGTTACTTAGTCATCAAAGTGGTTACTTAGTCAAGAGAAATTCGTCCCTGACTAAAAACTGGATACGATTTGATCGAATACCTGCAACGACTTTTATCTGTCGAGATTGACGAGATATTCGAGTTTAATGTAAATAAATCACAAGCAAAGATATAATGTTGTCTCAGATCGAGCGTATTAAAGTTTCAAAGGTCGTAAGACGAAACGACCGATACAGGTTACTTTCAGAAGTTGTGCTAGCCAATCCCTTTTGGGCCATTATATGAAGGGCTTTAAAGGCCAACGGCGTTACGATATCTCCAACCTTATCCCGAGATTAAATGGAATTTCCACTAAATGTATTTCCTTAGCTCTGTCGCTGTCGCGATTCGCTTGTCCTGCTACGACCGCCTTTAATCCTATCGTTTTCCAGATGCCGTGAAAGAATATATATCAAGCCGTTTGTTACACTGAAGCGATAACCATTACAATATTTCCCTTTCGCCTTCTCTGCCGTTTATTATCACTGCGGATTTTTCAACTGCTAATAAAAGGATAAAAGGAAAAATATGGAGTTATTTAATTCCTCGAAGCTAACGGTAGATCTATGGAATTCGTTTAATTATATACTTTACATTACAGAGCTGCAAATTTGAATTATTGTTATTAATTAAATTAACCGAATTATTTAAAAGATCTTTATAGTTTTTCATAATAGTTTTATATAGAAAGTAAAAGTCTCAAGAACATATAACCGAATTATTATTAATTATTTAATTGTTATTATTAAATCATTATTAATTGAATTGATGATATTGTTATTAAGATAAACTTAGTATTCACATATACTTATTTTTTTTATATCTATTGAACTCAACATTTAATTATAAATCTAAAAAATGTCAAACAGTTCAATTTTTTTATGTTATGTCTGCAAATTTGGATTATTGTTAAAGTAAACTTAATATATTCGATCTTTTTACGAATATCATTTTGATTAAAATTAATTAGTGCCTTTTATTCAATATAAATGGGTTTCACAGATCCAGAATCAGTAACTGTGATTATAAATTTTGACGTCAGTTTCGGAGGATTAATATAATAAATTTTAATTACACAAAGTTTGATCTTCTTAAATATCTACAAAATGACGGATTATTAAATTAAAACTCGGTAGATTATCATTATTTTTTTTAAGTATACGGTAAAGTGCGATCAAGAGAAGAATTAAAAAAATATTGAAGTAATTACGTTTAAATTGCGCAAATTGATATATGACAGAAGAAATGTGGACTTGGCTTTTATCAGCGTATTTATCGCGACGTTGTTAGTGCCAGTGAATAATGACTCGCACCTTTTCCCGCTTTCTATATCTATTCCAATCTCTTCGCAGCACTTACCGTCGTCGAGCGATTTAATTGAATCACGATTGAACGCAACGAAAATTCTCGACTAAAGGAAAAGCTCCGATTCGTGGAGATTGAATGGGAATGGAAAATACAAAAGTCCGATACACGCCGTGAGCTGATTTAGAACAAAGCCGTTCATCGTTGGAACTTTGTAAAAATTTAAGTTGGAACGGAATAACAATAGATGAACAGGACGTGCAATATTCGCGCGAAAGAGTGGTTGGTGGGATGAAGTTACTATAAAGTTGGAGGCAGCCTCTCTTCTCTTCCTTTTAATATGGAGATGTCACACAGTCGCTTCTGAATGACGTATGCAGCGCGGAAGCCAAAGAAGAAGCCAGAAAAAGAGGAGTCAAGCGAGATCTCATTCTCGGGAAAAATTCGCGAATGTAAAATGCAGATCAGTTGACTAAATGCGAATTCGCGTCACGTCGCGGTTTCGCTGTGGCGCGTAGCGTCGCGTCGCGTTCCTATGAAGTTCAGTTAAGCGCGTCCGATACCGGGAGAATTTTGATTCATACGTTGTTCATGTCGCGTCGCGTGAACGAAATTGCGGAAGTAGATCTGCATGAGAGAAGCGGGATGGCAGTGGGTGATCCTGTGAAATTCGGGAATGTCGAAGGCCGAGAGGAAGAGAGGAGATAGATAGATAGATAGATAAATAGAGAAAGACAGAGAGAGAGAGAGAGAGAGAGAGAGAGAATCTTGCTGAACGATTAGTTTCTGGTCGAAGTCGTGTTGTACTCTTGACCTCCCGCTGATATGATGGATGTACGTTTCCTGTATGAAAAGAACGATTTTGCTGGGGTTAAATTATATATATGTATATAAAAATTAACTAGAAAATAAAAATTTAACTAGAAATAGATCTAAAAATAATTTGGCAGAGGCGTTGAAATAATTATGTAGAATGCTTAATTTTTAAAAAGCGGGAGGTCTATTTTTTTAATTTTACAGAAAATTTTTCTTGAGTAAGATTTGTTATACTTCATTATTTTACTGTATTTCTTGCCTCAATATGATTTCAGCACTATTATAATGAATTTTTTGTTTCATAAATGTTAATTTGGTTGCTAGAATATTAAAACTTTTGTAACATTGTTTGCCATCATGCTTGAAATTCCTATGTAATTATTTCGATGATCCAACAAAATTATTTTTAAATCTAAATCTATATATAGCTAAATTTTTTAGATAAGCAAAATCATTCTTTTCGTGTGAAGTATGCATTTTGATACGGAAAGAACGATGTTGAAAGATTAAAAAATTTAACGCAAGACTTGATAATAATTTTGTTGGATTATTAAAATATAATTATGTATGATGATAATCAAACTGATTGTTATAAAATGTTAAAACTTTTTAGCAGCCTTGCTCAATAAGCTTAAGATTTTTAATTATTTTGGTTATCTACAAAATTATTTTGAGATCTGAATCTACATAAATGTTTAGATACTTCAGTACAATTGTTCTTTCCATATGAAGTATACGTTTCTACATGGAAAGAATAGTGTTGAAATATTAAAAAATTTAACTGGACTTAATAATAAAATAATTTTGTTGGATCATCAAAATTATGACGCTTAAACTATAGTTGTTAAAAAAAACGTTGAACCTTCTTTAAGCAGCATTGCTTTGCTGCGTGTTTTGCTGCGCAATTATTTTGATGATCCAATAAAATTATTTTTAAATCTAAATCTAGCTAAATTGTTGGATATTTAAACCAAATCATTTTTTCCGTATTTATTATTACGCTGAAACGTGCAATCGAGGTGAGTGATGATGAAGGAAAAATTCGAAGATACGAAGCAGAAGCAACTTCGAACGAGGAAATATGGGAGCAATTTCTCGTTCTCCAGCTCGCGAATTCTCCAGAGAACGTTTGTGCTGAAAGGCTACGGAAGCCTGATTATCGAGAGACCCTTTCCTGTCGCGGCAGCCCATTCATAAAACACAGCGGATATCGACAAGAGAACCGCTCTCCGAGGTGCACTAAAGCATCGTGTCTGTGTATAGCTTTCGATCGCGAACAGCCGATAGCGCGCGATAAAAGGTATTATCGTTGTGTGCAGCAGCAACTCGCGCAACTTTCACACAAAACGTCGATAGGTCGTGGAGAACGCGCCATCGAAGAGCTCTGAATGAAGACAAGCGCGGGGAAACCAGCTGGTGGGCGGGAATCTTGCGCGTCATTCGTGAAACGTGCTCGCTATCAACAGGGACCATCGCTGAGTCAAGATTAGCCGCTGGGCAGATTGATGATGATACCAAGTCGGAATATATCCGCGTTCCGATAATTTACTAGCAAATATGCTCTCCTCGATCGAAGCTCGTCGGCATTTCGACTATTCAAACTGTATCGATTTGCCACGCGATTGCATCACGAAGCGATTGCACGCGCGAGATTGGCTCTGTTACACGCCACTTGACACGATTAACATGGATAGATGCCGCGATCGGAAGCTGGCGAACCAGTCTATATCCAATTGGTCCCCCGGTGTTCACCATTGGACCCCGTGCTCGCGCGCGTTCGTGCGAACCTGTGCTCGTAGACGCGTTCCCCGGCAAGTATTCTCTCCGGTTACTTGATGGTAAATAGGATTTCATTCATGAGTTCTCAATCACTAGGCGAGGCGAACTGTGTTCGTCGGCAAAGCGCGGATCAGTGACGTCATAGCGTCGCGGCGCCTGGCGTCAGACTGGCTCGGCGATGACATTACATGGATGTGTATTGGAGGGTTACGATAGCGCAAGCGCACCACTCGAACCTGAGGAGGATGCTCGACTGTCCACCCTCCCGTTCTCTCTTCCAGCAGAACGGTTCCACCGATCCAACCGTCTTCGATCCTCCTCGCGTATTCTCTGTCTCTCTCGCATCATCGTGCCGACGCTCTCTCCATCTCAGTCAATTACGTTCTGCGTCGTTTTCATCCCTGTTTCTCTTTTCCCGATTTTCCCAACTACCACCCGCCTATCCTCTCCTCTCTCGTTCTTTTCTTTTTCCTTACCCCACTAAAAACTTTTCCTTCCCGGCTACACGCACGAATGGTGTGCCGTCTCCCTCGATTTCGCACTCGCTTCTCTACACGCCGTCTCTTTCGCGGATCCGTTTCTGCCACTTTATTCCTTATCTCCCGTTCTACCCCGCGTCAAGTATCCCTACCTCTTCACTTCCATTTGACCATAATTCTCATCTTACAAATATTGTTAGCACCCTCGCACTTTCGAAAGAAACTTCGGCCTCCCGACGCGCTCCATAAAGTTCCATTATGAAATTAACTCGAATATTTGTATTCACGAGAAGAATTTGCATTTTTATTATTATTTATCATAGTCATTTATTGCTCGATCGCCAACGCCATTCATTCCCGTTTTTAATTTTATTACTTGTAATAAATATTACTTTGCTTAGTCGTCGTTTCGCATTTAGAATTTTTATTGTTGTTTCTAATAAACTAAAAAAAGCAAGGAAAAATAAAAATACTGTGTAAGTAGAATACATAAGTCATAATAATATCCCTTCAAAAATGATACAACTCAAAAAATATAGTTTTTGAATCATTACTATGAAGTTAGATAAATATTACTCTGTCAATCATCAGAAATAAACTAACTTAACTTTACAGTCCATTCGTCAAATAACTTGTGTCGTTCTAAAAGTTTTCAAAGATGAAGATTTCCTAATATCCTCTAGAATAACATTTTCAGTGTTGTGTCGTTTTTATAAATAAAAAAGAAAACTTTTACAGAAAACATTTAACAGTTAAGACAATTAATTTTAGTGTCAAGTTTAAGGAAGAAATTGTTCTTCCTTATATTTATTTTCAATTTAGTTATTTTAGTTAATTAAGGTAAATGTAAACTTGGTAATATTTCAAATTATATCACTTTTGATGAATTATTCCGGATTTGTTGTTTTTGCAGGATATCGAAATTGTCATTACTAAAAAACTAATTAATTTTTGTCGCAAACACATGCGTATAATCATATTATGTATCATCTTTAATAGTAATTTCAACTTTAGTTGCGTTTTTAGCATTAAGAATAATCCCCAATTGGGATTAAAATATATGTTGTAGAATTATTATTTATTATTATTGTTTGACATTTTAACATTAAAGATCTTGCTTGGCTTGTAGTCTTCATCTTGTTTTTTTTTAAATCATGATTTTTTTAAGGTTTCTGAAATGACAAAGATAATATTTGTTCATACTTCTAAGAATATGTTCTTTTTGCCGTTATTATTGAATTATGTCAAAATAGTTTTTCTCCTTTTTGAAAAACTTAACTTTTTGAGTTGTTGTGTGTCACTTTTTAAATAAAGAAATAATGCCATGAGGACATCATCATGATCTTATTTGTCATTTATAGATTACATACAAATGACAAATGAAGTTATGATGACTTCCTATCATTATAACTCTGTGTTGTATTTAAGATACATCAATATCTTTATTTCAAAAGTGAAATAAGATTAAGTATACATCATGAAAAATGAACAAAAAAGAAATGCAAAACTGAATGAAACTTCTCTTCACATGATATGATGATGAGATCTATCGCTGTCAAATATTCTGATGAATTGAGAAAGATTTATGAAACGATTGTGCTACGATCCATTAACAGTTTTATTCCAAAGAAATAAACGAATTACAAAACGAGCGAGAAGATCGCGAAAAGTGATACGTGTAGAATTTCGAAACACAGCGAAGTTTTTTGACGCAGTTTTACCGATGAGATCAATCACTTAAAAACACTATCAATTGCTGTAATTTTACGCAGAGTTAGGAAAAGATGCTCCTGCGAAACAACATTTTTCGATTGAACGGAATTTAAGGGGAGATGCAGAGAAAATACCAACGCCTGCGGGCGGTATATATCGCTGATAGCGGATTTTCGCATCGACTATTCTCTAAGTTTGTAGATATTGAATTCAACGCGATGGATTTAAATCGACGCAGATTCGCTGGCAGACCTATGAATAAAAGAAAAGATTGCGTGAAGTAGCAGATTCGATGGTTCGATGGCAAAACAGTTTATTTCAACTTCTACCTTTATTTCCGATACTGGAAGAACCTGTTTACATTGCTGCCTTATTATACAATCGCTATGTATTGTTAGATCTTCAATAACAAATAACTCCCTTACTTCAAAATTAACACAACTAAAAAACACATGACATTTTTAGTTATGATCATGAATAAGTTAAATAAATATTATCCTATCAATCATTA
>Ga0157363_1002552_pt1 | contig 16109 bp, 8 predicted proteins | sample AttsexASBM1_FD_111477 | JGI IMG/M metagenome (GOLD analysis project Ga0157363, IMG submission 111477) | Fungus gardens microbial communities from leaf cutter ant in Ribeirão Preto, State of São Paulo, Brazil - Atta sexdens ASBM1 | ecosystem: Host-associated > Fungi > Mycelium > Unclassified ...
AATATTCTGTTTCTCTTTGTTTTTATGATATTTAATTTATATTACTTGATTTAATTTACCTTAATTGTAAATTAAAATTTAATGATTTGTTTACTGAATCTAAACTTACATCTGTTCGCATTTCTTTTATCAGACATATTATATATTTGTATAAAGATAAAGTTTGTACAAAGATAATTGATAATTATCTTGTTTCGCTAACTATAAATTTTCTTATCTTCTTATTATAAATTTAAAAGATTTACATATAGCCAAAAATAATCTAAAACTGTTTACAAACTTATTTGCACGAATAATAGGTAATCAAAACTGATTCTTTAAATAAGTCACATGTAACATGTATAATATCTATTATAGTTGAGATTTTGATCACTTTTTTAATTATTCTGTATTGTTTAATTATAAATATATGAAGAGAGCCACCACAGTTAATGTTGCTTGAGTATATTTATTTATTTATACACTGAATATGTTACAATCATGTGTCGTTGTAAAAGCGACAGTATTTTGGAAGAATATCCTGTAACAATAAAATGAACTTCCGTTTTTTTGATAGACAAAATAAAAACGAACAAAAAATATAAGAATGAGAGAAGGGGAAAGAGGAAAAATGAGAGAAAAAGGGGGTGACAATGAGAGAAATCGAGAAAATTTGAGAGGTTGAGGGAGACAATGAGAGTATTTTATTCCATCGCGAGACACTTAAGGACGTGGAAGGGTGCAGTCGTATGAATATAAATGACAGTACGTTGCTTTGAATACGCTTTGTTTTTCCGCGGGATGGGAGTTTAAAAGGCGATACGCACATGGACAGGAACAGGAGAAAATTCCTCTCTCATGAATTTCCTATTGACTGAAAATATGATATTAGCGTTGAGACGTTGACTTAAATATTTAAATAAACTGTCAAGATCGGTATAATAGAATTTTCTCAATTATTTTAAACTCATTATCGTTTTAAGTAGATTATATCATCAGACGCACTTTTAAATAAAAGTTTTTAATGTATCTGTTCAATGCATGGATGCATGCGAGCGATTTAAAATTTAGCTCTACTTAAGCCGATATTGCTTGACCATTTTTTTTTTCGCTGGTTCTTGTTCGTACTTAATTAAAGTATAATTTTCTAATTGCCATTCTCTCTCGCGAGGCGCGTTCAGACATTGAGATATTTGCATAACGTTAATTTAATGGGCGCGTATGCAGCGGGGTAGTTTCTCCCGTTCTTCCTGAGCCTGTTCAAGACGTCTCCTCGAATAGTAAATATGAGCAAACGACGAAGGGAGCAACGGTGAAGATGCGAACGATGAAGGTTCCTTCGACGATTGAATACGTTTTGTTTCCTGCCGAAAGATATTTCAGACATTTGCACGAAGAGAAGGACGAAGGAAGAGACGCGCACCGATTTAAACTATAAAGAAGAGGAGAACGCGTGGAAGCAAAAGAGAATGATGGAGCATAAGAAACGAAGGGATGACGGGAGAATCGGAAGGGAAGAGGAAGACGTCAGCATTTTCTGTGGTACGCGACAACTTGCTTAGCCGTTGAAGAACAGTCTGTGTGCCACTGGATGGAATCCTGGATGGGTTTCCTTAATTACAATGATTCTCTTCCGTCTCATTAATAAGCGGCCTAAACAAACTGCCATCTCATATATATATATATATATATACTGAAGCTCGATCACATCTCTCTCTCTCGCTCTCTTTCTCTTCATCGCACACGCAAAGTCTGCAGACTCTGCAGTCTCTTCTTCTCTATAATTAAATTTGCACCAAGCTTCGTGAGTTTGGCTCCTTCGTTCATTTAATCGGACACCAGGCGTTAGTATAATTAAAAGCACATCTCTTTTGGAATTCGTCTCATCTGAACTCTTTCTCCTATTTTCTTCTCTCTCTTTCTGGTTCGTTCGCTCATTCGCTCACCTCCATTTCTACGACGGTCTTTTCTCCTCTTCCTACCATCGACACGAGCGTCGAGTCTTGTTTGCTAATTGCGGTATACATGGTCGTCTGTGTATGCTCCCGTACTTTCGGTACTTCTCATGTACGAAGCTCAACGCCATGATACATACGCTGCAAATAAGCGAGTCTTCGTCCGACGAGTGAGCCGAAAGAAGACCCTGTGTGCCGTTTCACAGAGACATCCGGCGGCGATTCGGTCTTTGTTCACACGCGGAGAGAAATTATTCGGACTCGAATAATTACGAGAATATGCTGCAATTATCGCGTGCGAAAGGACCAGCCGTACTCGTAAAGGTACTCACTGTCGTTAGGTGCGTCGTACGCGCCTGTGCTATCGCTGACGTGGACCAGAGAGGAAACCGAGTACGAGCGCGTGATATAAAGCCTATTTTCAGGAAGCTCGTGTCATTAAGAGAAAATGGTTTTGCGCAGTAGCGAGAAGAGAATAATAGTAATGCGAGTGTAAACCGGTAAGAATAGCTCTCCATTTAACCGATTTGTTCATTGTACCTTGCACATGGAAATTATTCTTAATTTATGCAAATTTAACGCATGAATGATTATATGGATTAAGCAAGTAAAACTTGATGTTTCCCCTTCTCTTTTAAGACACTATTTATGTCTCTATTTCAAATTCATTCAAGTAAATGTACTGCTTTTGATTATAAAAATCGTATTGTTATTTTTTTTATTGATTACTATTATTGTCACTATTATGGTACTATTGCAATTATATATTAAAAATTTTTATGCGAAGATTTCTCATCTTTTTCATATTTATTTCCTGAATACATATCTACCACGAGGTGGGAGCAATCGATTTTGCCATTATACGGGGATTGTTTTACTTTATGTTCCATGGAATAAATAACGAAATCGTAAATTTCGGCTGATGGCCGGTGCCGGAGAGCTAAACGACTCCGATTATTCGTGCGGCTCCCGGCCGCGGCACGTACGCTTGACTTTATCGAAGCCCACTTTAAGATATACCTCGCGCTTAGGACACACGTTTCCTCGAAACTCGACGAATTACGATGGTGGACCCGCATTTTTCTCGGATGTACCTATCGTAAGACGTCCGATCGACAATTACACACGTACGTTGTACGCAACCAGGTCTCACCGCGTTTTATCTTCTGTGGCACGTTTAGTTCTTGAAGGCGTGACACGGATTCCTCGTCGTAGCAGAAACCGGTCTTATCCTCGTGTCTTTCTTGTTGTTGCATCGAACCTGCTTTTGCGACGCTTCCGTGGCGGCTTCCGATGCGAAGTTTCTGCCTTTCTCAAGACCACTAAAGTACTCGATTGCGTGTCAGGGTCGAGATTTATTAGATTTTTCTTGTGTTTCACGTTGGAGCTCTTTGTAGATAATTCACAGTTCAACACTTTAGGTTATCCGATAAAGGTGATTTGCTATTCTTTTCTAAATACAGTTGGATTTTTGTGGTATAGCTGGATTAGGAAGGAATAGAAAAAAATTGATTTGACCGAAACTAGTGTTAAAATAATGCTTTGCACTAATCGAGTTTAAGAAGAAATGAACGTGTGTATTTCTTTAGTCATATCTGATTGATGAATATGTTTTGATTATAATATAGTAATTAAATTATAATGTAGTCATCAATTATCAAAGTAATAAAATTCAATGAGATGTATAATTAAGATATTCGTATTAAGTGAGATCGGATTTTCAATAACAAATTCAGTAATTTCTGTTTTTTAATGATTGTATATAGCAACTTTTAAGCGAAATTATTTATTGCATTTACTTTTTAACAATTTATTTATTTATTGTATTTGATATAACTATTGATAATCTGTTACAAGTAAAATACAATAATTAAAAAAAAAGTTTTTTGTATCATGTGTGCAATCTTTTGTATCTTGTGTATACGATCATTGTTACGTATCTTGTTTACTTCGGAAGGACTGAAGTTCAAGTTATAACGATGCAACAGCATGCGTGTCGCTATGCGAGGTCTTTTGCACGCATTGTCACGTATGCAGGCAGATAGAGATACGGAGGCGTATGTAAGACGCTGGGCGTGGTGGAACATTCGAAGGGCACGGAGTTTCTCAATATTTAATAGCGTCTGGGTACGAGTGCTGTCTCGACACTTCTGAAATTGCAAGGCGTGAAGGATTCGAGAGCAGTGCGGAAACTAGACGAAAGGAAGGCGAGAAGAATTCGTCCGTTGTCTACCATGAAGTCTGACGATGATTACATCGAGCTTGACTGCGATCTAAAGTGCATTATGAAGGAAACAGTTCCTCACTTTCTTATTGACGCTATTAAAAACCTGCTTTTTTGCATTCAATATTTTTGCTTGCAGTACAAATAAATCATTTTTGAAGTCGTGTATGTGCCACTTTCATATGCACATATATCATAGGTATATGATCTCTTTGAATGTGCTCGCTGGTGACTTGAGTCGAAGGATTCGCGCATACAAAAGCAGTACACGAAGTCGCTCTCGATAAACGACATGTGTTGCTCGAAGGCTGCAAACGATTGTCAAGTCGCAGAGAACGCAAAGGTATCGTAGTACAGATTTAAAGAGAGAACCTAGAGCCTCGGGTGGTCTTTGAGAGGAGGACAGGCGGAAAGTGAGTAAAGAACGAGGAAGGAGGTGCTCTCGAAGTAGGAGGAGAAGGAAACGGAGGAGGTCTGGCGGAGCATAGTGAGATTGGAATACCTACCACGTAGAGAAGCTGAAGAGACGGGAAAAGGGGTGGGGAGGAAGTCCTGATCCGAGTCAGAAGAGACACAGCAAAGAGAGTACGAGGACCGGGTGGCCATGGTAGAGACACTTTCGTGAGATTGAGCCTGAATTCAATAGGGGATGAATAAAATATAAACCAGTCGCTCTATTGCGATCCGATGCGAAGGCTAAGGGCGATAGTCGACCCTTGTGTAAATAAATAAAAATTATATCCATCCCCGGTGGAACGCGAGTGGACATGTTATGGTGCACACACGCCGATTGATTCTCTCACGAAATTAAATGACCGATTAAATCAATCGTCTCCATCGTTTGCGCTGTGATTTTCTATTCGGATATTTATACGATGTAGCGATTTACAGGTGTACCTTAATAGATCATGATGGATAATATTAATCCGATAACTGACATTTGGTTATGACATTTTTATTGAATATCCAAAATTTATGCGATTTTTACATTATTGAAAGACGCACGGTATACTATTAATTACTTCGCAAATATGCTGATCTTCGTTTTTGTGATTTATGACTGGTGAAATTTATGCGAATATTCAACGTATTAAATTATTACATATAGATAAAGAATTAATATTTTTAGTTTAGCGAAATGATTGTCCATGAATAATAAATATCTGTCCATAAATGTTTATTAAGATTAAAATTATTATTTCCATATAAGCCGAATATATATACTGTAGTAATTTCGTGTTTGACAGAGGCTTAAGAGGGTTGTAGGTTATAATCAAAGAAAATGACGGGATTTCGACGGCAGCTGGTAGGTTCAACTTGCTGCATCTATGCAAATCGCGATGCAACAGGCACACTAAGGCTAGCATATCTAGGCGCAGTGAATGAAGACAAACAAGTTTCCGCTTCTACTCTCAATCGTTGTACCGATTACAACGACAGGAAATAATTAGATCGCGACGTCAAAGAGAACGCATGCCGTTTGGATTTAATCGAATCACTCACGAAACTTTCTCAAAGAAGTTGTGTTTCGTGAGGAAACTTCCAATGGCCTTCATTATACCCTTTGATCTTGACGCTAAGATTTCCGCTGACAAATTACGTTCTAATTAAGATGAGTTCGACTGTTTGTGGTTTGCGGAAATAGTCCAACAAACTCACAATTGAACTAGTCAATCGTACCATTCTTATTCATTTATACTTAAAAACTTATCGATACTACAAAACGTAATATTGCATTAATAGACTTACTTTTGCATTAGACAGGAAGTAGATCACTGAACAAAAAATAGATTAGAATTGCGTAAAAAAGAAAATGAATTATGAACGAAATTACTTTTCTTTGAAAAGAAATTTTTTGAATTTATCGTTTAATATTATATATATATATATTAGCAATATAAACATCATATTATTCTGTTTTGTTTCTATTTATAGACACACTGTTTTCTATATATTTCTATAATTTTGCTATAAGTTGGCAAATATGTCGAGTATTCTATTTGGAACAGCTTCAACTTTGTTGGACATCTTGTGATGCTAAAACTTTTATTTATTACAATGCGAAACACGTAGAACAATTTCTCTCAATCTTATGAAATTTTCATGTGTAGGTTGTCGACTTGCCGATTTCATGGAGAACCTGCTGCTTGCGTTTGCAGCAACCAACCATGCGGATAATTACGATGCAGAATTGCAGGTGTTGGCGAAAAATCTGCACGATCATCTAGCTTCTTAACTGCTGCGAGTTGGTAGCAATTTAATAAAATATTGTAGTTTACCACATTGAGTTAAAATTAAATAAAAAAAACTACCGTTCACATAAATTGCCGACTACAAATTAAAATTTTCTACGAAATCAATTTCGATGAATTCAAACTCTACTTATATGTCATAGAAACATGAAAATGATCGCTACGTTTTTGTAACAGCATAGATACATTTGTCTTGTACGTTACACAATGTAAGGAAATGAATTCTTTGATATTAGCATTCCGTTATCCATTGTATTATAGTTGTAGACATTAGCGACCGTGGAAGACCTTTGTGTCTTGGGTCAGCAGAGCATCGATTATCGGCATATCGAAATTTTACCGCATCCGGCCAGTACTTTGGCATTAGACGACCATGTGGCACACAGACAACCGAACTAAGCCGATGGAGAGGTACGAACGCAAGAGGCAACCAAAGCGGGGGAACTCGCCGGCTTGCAATATTTCGCGTTCATAGCGTTGCTAAGCCGCAACTAACCGCCTTGTTAGGAAGTTACTCCTTCTCTCGACCTCTCGCATCCTCCCTTCCCTACTTGCTCCTTCTCTTCCGGTCCTTGTTCCCATCCTGCTTCTTCGTCTCTTCCCTTCCTCTTTCATCACGATACCGTCTGCTTCTTCTCCCGTCCGACTGCCATTTATATTTTTCTCGTTGTACAATTTGCTGTTTCTTTTTCTTCGTGCTCTTTGTTGTATCATACATATTTCTTGCTCTCGCTCTTTTTCTCTATCTCACTTTTCGTCCACCATCTTTCGTGTTGATTTTCTACAGGATGTATAGCCTGCTTCGCTTCTTGTTCATTCCCGTCTGCGTTTATTACAATGGATATCTGTGAACAAGCGCATTTTCTTATGCTAATGAATTCTACAATAGCAATATAAGTAAATTGCATTTTAGAAAATACTATGAATATTATTTTAAGCGAGATAAGTTTTTTCTCTCGTTATTCATACAGACTTAAATTTCTAGAAATGATTCTGTAGGTAAAAATATAGTTGATATGAAGTATATTCTGTATTTCCGCGTTCCGCTTCTCTGCTTCTCTCTCTCTCTCTCTCTCTCTCTCTTTGTCTTTTTCTTTCTCTCTGGAGCTTATTCCTCGAAACGTATCTCTCTGATCTCGCGTCAGACCACCCACCGGATACTAAATCATAACTTGAGAAATTCGCGTGCAACGCGCGGGACACCTTTAAGACCTCAGAGGAAACTTGGAGGAGGGTCCTGCTGCCCTTGCAAACCTTTGATAACTAAGTACGTAATGTTTCCTCGACAGCAATCCTCATACTCTGGCTATATCGTATGTGTACGTTTCGGGAAGCTTCCCAACGTAAACCCACTTACGTGGCGGTCTCTAGTTAAATCCTAATTGTAGACCATATAAACTTTGAAATGACTCATTTACGAAATAGATTCTTCTATTTCTAAATTTAAATCTGAACTGTTACAATTGAATTTCGTAAAATCGTTACGATAGTGATAATTTAATTACAATCATAAGTGGCTTTATATATGTTAATGAAAGGCTTTATATATGAAAATGAATTGAAAAAGCATCTTTTGAGATTACATTTTTTTCATATTTTATTGTAAAAATATAGATTTATGTAAAGATTATAAAAAAAAGAGGAATAAATTAGAAACATTATATTTTACAATCTTTGAATTTAAATTTGAGATTTTATAATTGAGAATTTGACAAGCTTGTTAAACATCTTTTTATTTAGCGTTAAGAACAGATCTTTTTATTTTAAATTAATTTGCGCAAATTATGAATTTTGAGGAAATATTTTTACATTGAGAATATTTCACAAAGATTCCAGATCGTTTCTTCCCAATGATATTGCATATATTCTACCGACAATTTTCCTTGGCTCCATCTTCGAAAGCCGGAGGTTGCTTGAATGTAAACTAGATCGCGACAGTCGATGCTTGGCTCTTCTCCCGGGTATATCCTTTGATGCTCAAAGGTTCCTTTGATGCACAGCTTATATTCCTATCGGAATTAAATATGCGATTTGATGTAACTGCATGTGCATGCGGCGTCGACCAATATCCGAATTCAATTTACGATACAACCGACTATTTTTTCCGTTTATTTATGCAATATAATGATAGTTGCTTCCTTTTGATATCGTAGGAAAATAGTTAAATAAAAAATTGAGCAATAGGGAAACGAACAGACAATGCAATTTAATTATTATATATTTTAATTTTTTTTTACGATGGCTTTATCCAAATCTAAAGATTTGTTCCAAACCTAGAGATTTCTTTATTGTTTTAATCTCGAGATTTTTAATCTTGAAGCTTGTAATATTTATATCCAATTTGACCTGGTTTAAATTGATAAAAATCAGAATGTACTGCATCGCACAAAGAGGAAAAATGTTAAATGACACTAGGACACATCGATTAAAGCCACGTAATGTCACGTTTTATCACGTTTATCTCAATAAACTCCATCGCACGGGGAAGTGAAGTTCAATTCACGAAAAGAGGACAAAAAAATATGTCTTATTGAGAATCAAAAGCAACGGCTCCGAAGCGGAGATGGTTAAGAGCGTAAATCTTGATACGTGCCGTATCCAATTTATCTGCGTGCGCCCGATGTATGGCGTTATTAAATACGTGACCTTACTGGACGCGCTTTTATAGAGTGTTGTAGAGTCGCGTTGAAGCGCTATATAGTTTTATCGCTGTCGGTCATAAGTTTCATTGGGGTCGCGATTGTCCGGCAAAATGAAACGCGCGAAGGGGGTAATAAAAACGTCCGAATCGCTTGATGACTGATACTGACTTGTTTTTTTTTGTTTCAGGTATGTAACAGTACTTTCACGTTGCCCTTTCTACGTTAATCAAGAACAGTGAGTAAATGCTCATATAATTCCATAGCTTATATCAAGAAATTACGATTTGACACAAGATAAAGAGTTATAAAATGTTACAAGATTTATATTATTGTAGCCTGTAATTGTGATGAAGCTAATTATAAGTTTATATATATATATATTGCACAATTCCTTTAATTAATATAATTCTTAAATTTATAACTTACTAAATCTATTTTTTCTTAATACATATCTTAAAACATATCTTAATTTATTTTCTGAATTTGAAATTTTTATTGTGCTATTACATAATGTTGTTTTATAAAAATATGTTTATACCAAACGTTACCAACGTTATACATTATTTGTTTATCATTAATTGTTCAATTTGGCAATTATATAAATATGTAACAATCCTAATTTCTCGATGATTCGTTTATTTAGATATATATATATATCATCACTTCAAGTAGGTAATTTTATTATTCGATATCGCGGGACTTGCAGGCGCCGTGCGATCGATCATTTTCAATTACAAAAATACCCATCTACGACTACGCGGTGCCTATTACAACAGTATGTAAAGGTCGCGTGCGTCGAAGCCACTAGACACAACGTCGCCGTGTATTTCTAAATTTGCATCTCTGCCGTCGACAAGCATGCAAGCGAAAACGGGAATGGATTTGCGAGGAGGACGAATGGGATAAATTAATCGGCGACATGTCGGCGCGTCGTATATTTTTGCGAATAAAAATTGAATATTGTTTAAGAGTTTCGAAATTTGATACTAATAGCACTGTTTGATTTTCTTTAAAAATTAAATATTTTGAAAATGTAATCTTCTATTTCGTGCATGAAATGATGATTATTATCTAAAAGTCAAAGATTTTGGAAGTTATTATTTATTAATTGATTAAATTTAATGCAAAATGCAGAAACTATGTTTATTCAAGAAGTGCCCTTTGACTTGAATACAATGATGAGGCTAAAGTTACTTTTAATTTCTATTTATTATACTTATCTTTTTTTTTTTTTGATCGTAACAAGTTAAGATAAGTTACAGATAGAAACGAGAATTAATTAATTGAATTGAGATTAACTGATTTATTAATAAATTTGTTTATCTATCATGAATCAGCTTTTCATTTTTTTATAATCTTAATTATAGCCTATATGTATGTAATAAATTTAAAAAATTGAGTTAATCCCAGTTGAAACACTAATGGCAAGTTTAACGACACTATTAAGAAACTAATTCTTAAACTTGTCATTAACATTTTAACTGCGATTAACTAATTTTTTTTATATCACACAATTAAGATTATAGAAGTTTAAAGAAAAGTGCTGATTAATAATAGATAAACAAATGTCAATTGTTTTATCGATATCAGTTAATATCAATTCAAATAATTTTCTTTTATTTGCAATTTAGAACTACGATCCAGATAAATAAGTGAATGGTTTACTTTCATAAAAGTAATAATAATCAAATAGAAAATGAATTCTGAAATAGCACAAGAAGAGAGATCTCCTATTTTTAAATGTTTTCACACTTTATTATATTGAATATAATTATTAAATTATAAAATATATTGAATATAATTATTTAACTTTAACTCATATCTTTATCAAATAATAAAATATTTTTAATTGTTAGAAATATTAATTTTTACATTATTCATTCATATTTTCTACATACTTTATTTTATCAATTTCATAATTTTATGTAATATTTTGAACATAGAAATAATATTATAAGATAACACAAAATTACAAATTCATTGATGTGATATCTCATATATGTTCTTAATTATTTATTTCGTGTACGCGCATATATAATTCTTTAGTCTTTTGTTTTACCTAGATTTTTGCTCAAAATATTTACAACAGTTTACTGTATGAACATTTGACAGAACGTATATTTGCTTTTGAAAAAAGAAAAGCAGACAACTTTCCGTTTGGCATGCTTCGCTATTGGTTTCGCACGAATCCGCCATGAGCGATGTAGGTGCAATCAGCCATTACTGCTGAAGTGTAAATCCTATCGGATAAGCAAAAACGCCGCCGGATACGCTTTCAAACATCTGCCATAGTTTCGGGCGGAATTCCGCGACATGCAGAAGTTCGTACGCGCATTGATGCGGCGTGAACTCGCTCATGCCAGCTCATACCCCGACGCAGACTGTGCGGCGACGTGCGTGCTGTCATTTGAAATTCTTTCACTTGCGCCTCGTTTATTATCTACGGTAATGTCTCGCTTTGGCTTTAATTTTAAGCGGATACGGCAACGTGCTAGCAGACGGTAACCCGATGCAGTAAATCCGCGACAGACCGGACGGTGACGACGCGTTGGCATACTCAGTCTTTCCGTCCATTCCATTCCTACAACGTTATCTCGAAAGCTTCTATCCTGATTGTAAGTGAACTCTTGGAAGTGAGAGGATAACGTGGGAAGTAAAGAGCGCGAGAGAAAGAAAGAAAGAGAGAAAGGAAAAGAGAGAAGACGAAGAAAGATAGAGATAGAGAGCTTTGGGACAGACCCGACATTTCGTTCGCTTTCGAAGACAGCACTGCGCTTCGAGTCTAATTACTCGAGTAAAGCTCAAGTCGCGAGTACCTCGGTAAATAAACGAAGTAAACGAGCGGGCCGGACTGTCCGCTTTCAACGATGTGTCCGTAGCCGACGCGTAATTGCGAGTAAAACTCGAACTGGCGTGCAAAGTGCTCGACACGACGGGAACAGACCAGTATTTTTCAATCTCTAGAATTTAGCGGGATACTAATCCGCTAGGTAGATAGTTTGAATTTTAGTGAAAAGTTTATCGGAATTTACTTTGTATATTTTAAAATGCTTTTATGATAGTAAATTTCAATGATATTTTTTAATTGATGGAAGAGCTTAGAAAAATTGATTCAACAGATAAATTTTGTTTTATTTTAAATTTAGTCATTCCAACTGATCAAGATAAATATAAATATATGCATTATAAACGAAAATGGTTAAAATGACATTTGATCATATTTCTAAAAGTATATTCTTTTTTTCGATATTACTTGATTAGTCAATAATTTTCTATCAAATTAAAAATAATTTTTTCCTTTTTCGAAAAACTTATTTTTTTACTTTTGAAGTAAGAGAACGTTATTTTTTAATTAATAAGAATGCTGATTAAAATTAGATCTCAATAAGTAAATTTTATACGAAGAAAAATACTGTGTGCTCAGTTATTAATATATAACTTTATTTTATTATTTATATTTAGAGATAAACGTATATCTTTCTATTTTCTATAAAATATAAAAATATTTCAATAATGATTAGAATTATTAATAGATATTTATTCGTATAAATTTTTTAAGAAGGAGAACATGAATTTTATGGGAAATAAACTATACTGTCAAATATTATGTTAATCCACTAATAAATTGTCTACTACGTTTAAGTGAATTTATATGCTTGAATTAAAGGATCTGACCGTTTAATTTAGTGATAACTTGTACCGCATGCTTGTGACAGCGGTTTACGATGGGAGACCACGTGCCCGCGTGTGCTCGACATTAGTCATGAGCTTATGTAATCGAACATATACTATACATTGGCTACCAAAGACGATTTTACATGTAGTTACATTCATTTTCAACAATGGGTGTGACGTAGCTTCTGCGACTGCAGTTGTTAGCGGAACTCACAGCGAGCGGAGCGGACAGCGCGCCGTAATTCGATAGTCTACCGAATGCAAACTCACTCTCCCCTCTTTTGCATAGTGCCGCGTTCATCTCGGGCAAACAAAAGAACGTCTATATGTGACGTTACACACGCCTTCGGTAAGCAAAGGACCGACTGTCGGTTCACGGGAACCCTCGATGCACAATAAACTCAACCCGATGGGCTTTAGGTCTCCGCTACGTTTGTTTGTGTAGTTGCAAGGAATTGACGTGTCGTGTAAATCTATACGGGGTGTTGCAAAAGTGTGTATCACGTAAAAATTGTATTCACAGGTTGCGCAAAAAAGAAATTCGATGAAATAATACACTTGTTTTCAATAAAAGTTACCAATAGTTACAAAGCTATATTTTTAAATTGCTTATTTTCTAATAATGTAACTTTATACAATATGTAACAAAATATTTATTAAACGATTTGAATCAGCGTTAATTTAATCTAATCTGATTTAATTTATTCTTATTAATTATTCCGTCAAAATTAGAAAATATTTATAATATGTGAACGTCAAGTTTGAAATTTGTCTTTCATATTAGCGATACAATCACTTTTAAGTTTTCAGACAATGTCCTTTGAGAGAAATGTAGAATTCAATGTACCGAAATTGTACGCTCAGATGAGAGTAGATACGATTGTCTGCCCATGATAAAGTACTTAGTAGGTAAATGTTTCGAGGTACTCTTGTCCTGTACGTGCATTTGGTCAACAGAAACAGTGAAGGAACTGCCTACCGCGCGTGCAAATATGACAGCAATATCAATATCTGTTTACGACATTGAACCGCGGCAATGCGTTGGGTTAACGTCCGCCGTATAGTACTATTATTTTATATGAATACCATGTCGATGCGACCACGTCTTTTTTTCGTACATTGAACACGTTTATCACGTCGCTTCATTCGTGTTTCTGCGAGCGGGACGCGCGTCCGTCATTTACTTTTATCGCTTAGAATTTCCGCTCTATTTGGAACAAATTCCATTTTACATAACGAGCGTCCATTAATATATTAAATGACCTAAAAGAATCTTCCAAGAGCCGGACGTGACTGGAATAGGTACAGGACTTTATCTCGACGAAGAAAAATCTGTATATAGTGTGATTACTGTAACTTTCATGATTGTTGCCATTTCAAGACAAAAATTCTGTGTCAACGGAGATGATCTTTTAAATCTTGTCCGCTGGTGTATATATCCATAATTAACTGACGTTCAATTTAGTGGTATACCCGGTTACTCAGTGTGGTTACCCGGTTGTAACCACTAAGAGATGTTTATTCAAGCATAATTAATGTCAGTAATTATCACGCAACTATCTATTTTACGTGATTGTTAAAAAATTATTAATCACTGTATCTTGTTCTTTACATAAATTTCTATGTGTATATTTTTTAAACATTCCTCATAAAGGGATCTGACATGCTCGATGAAACACTTGCATGTCACAAAATGTTAAGAGGGCCAATTTAATCCAATGTCTGTGTGTGCGATGCGATAAACAGATCTCCCGGCGTATTTTCAGGCAAAATGGAAAAAGGAGATTTCGCGGAATTGTCGGGATTTAGTGGAAGGACAGAAGGGCAGGCGCAGGGCGCGATGACTCTGACAAAAGGGCTGTAAGGGGGTAACAGGGAACACGAGGAGAGACTGAGCGGGACGGAATTGGGAGAAAGAGAGAGAATGCAACGAAGCGGATAGTAGAACCCGACGGAGTCGGCCGAGCATCGGATGGCTGAAGGGATGGTAGGCTGGATTCAATTACTTGGAGAACAATACTGCTTCGCCGTCATTGTTTGCTCGAGCACTTGCTCAGGTTTTCCAGGTCTGGGACCCCTAGCGTCGTATCCCATGTCCCGTTACACCATGATATTTTGTTTGTTTGCTATAACACCGACGACGACAAGGACTGAAATGAGGACAAGAATAAGGATAAGGACGAAGACGAGGACGAGGATGATGACATCGATGGTGAAGACTGCAGTTTGTCTCGTTGGCGTTAGCATTCACAAAAGTCACCTCAGACCTTTATTGATAAAACGTCGAATGCATTGGACCAGTTATGTCTCCTGATTTCTAACCCTATTTCATCGCGAATTGAACGATAATTCTTCTGCACGTGCAACGTACTGAGATTCTTGGCGGCGATGGTGAAACGTGGCTTCCGGCGCTTATAGTATTCCCACGTGTCCGGGCACCGCTCCCTAGCGCGAAATAAAGATGGATCTATTTGTCTTTCCATCCTTTCGCCTATCTATCTGTTTATCTATCTGTATTTATCTTCATCTATCTGTCGATCCATGTTGGTTTATTTACTCGCGAACGGTCGTGCATCTTTGGATCTTTACCAGTTTTGATACTTTTTTCTGTTGATATCTCTGTCAACGTTTTGCTCGACGTCTTGCACACAAAATATTGTACTTTTAGAATTTGTCTTTATTAGTTGTATACCAAAACGGTAAGCAATTTATCGGTATATAAAATATTTTGTTATTACCGAATGTTAAGAATTATGGGTAACCGAAATATAAAGATTTTTGTCATTAATTTTAACATGTAAATTTTCCGCAAAGCGAACCATTGTTACAGTGTTTATCTGATCATTTCATGTCCATCATTTATAGACAGCTTCAAACCATAAGGAATCCTGTAAATTGACGATGCCGACGTTTTTGTCTGGCTAACTCTATCGCGACCATTTTATTTCTATTCCCATGTGGGACAGCTTTCGCGTGCTCTCACCTGGAATGGTGCATGCGTACGTGCAAATAGATCGTAAAAACTTTTTGTTCCAAAAACGGCCGACCGAATGTGACGAGCGACGGTCGTTCGTTATGCCCGGACAATGAAATCCGTCGTCTACCTACGATGGCCGTTTGTCCTAGTCGCGGTGATATTTGCAAGCCTCAATGGTTATGACTCTTTATGTCCTTCAAAATTGATACGGAAACTATTCGATATTTCTATATTTGTTCTCTCAATTCGAATTTCGAAGCTGTTGTTGCAAAATTGGTCAAAAATACACTTACATGCTGAGTTAAGTTAAAAAGAAACTTTTTAAGAGAAATATGATGTGATCATTTTTATTACATTTCTATTTTTATATTGACAACAATTTGTATGTACGCACACAGTTAAAAG
>Ga0157363_1002553_pt1 | contig 16096 bp, 7 predicted proteins | sample AttsexASBM1_FD_111477 | JGI IMG/M metagenome (GOLD analysis project Ga0157363, IMG submission 111477) | Fungus gardens microbial communities from leaf cutter ant in Ribeirão Preto, State of São Paulo, Brazil - Atta sexdens ASBM1 | ecosystem: Host-associated > Fungi > Mycelium > Unclassified ...
GGGGGGGCGCCTAGGAACAAGGATTGCAAAGAAGCAAAGCTAAAGTGAACCGGCGCGTTTCAACGGGCCCAAAAGAGGACACGGAAAAAAAAAAAAAAAAAAAAAAAGAAAAAGAAACTGCGGAGATAATCGTCGCAGCTTCGCGTGGTATCCTCGCCCACGATTTCGACAATTAACAAAGATTAAGCCTTGTACGTTGTCTTTTCCACTCACATTTAAAGTCTGACGCGTATGACATTGAAATACAAAAACACAGAAATCTTTTTTGAGTTATCTTGATTTTTAAGTTTATTTCAGAGAAACTGTCATTACATTATAAATATATTATAAATATATTTTTAAATTAATTGAAACTAGCGTCGAGTTTCTGTAAAAATCAATCAATTGTTATTGTCAATCTGTAATATATATATATTATTGTAATATTACATAATATAATATTGCATAATATTATATAACGCCGTGCTGCATGTAGCCAAAATTTCGATCGAATAATATAATAGATTTTAGAAAGATTGCAAAACTTATCGATTGATATGCAAATGGATCGTCCAATTAGGATCGCGCGCTCTGGGATCATGGATATTTCGTATGCAATGTATCGGGATTTTTTACATCAACGATAGTCAGTTTGCATTAATTTACTTGCAAATTTGGCGACGCGAGATGCAGCTTAGCTTGCACTTTATAACGCACGTATTGCCGGTCATCGATGAATAGCATCCGTAAACGATATCGCAACATTCGCAACGATATCTTCGAACCCTAATTATATTCACGAGGCAACTGCAATATAAATCGTAATTGATGCAAGCGGTAGTTTTTATTGGTTCGAAATAGTTGTATTAAAATATTTTGTAATGTGAAATATATAAAAGAACTCAAGAAACATTTTGTAAATATACTTGTTTTAAGGCTATATTACATGTATTTTTTAATAAATATTAAAATTATGAAAAAATTACAGATTTTTCTAAATTATATTTGAAAATAATACAAAAAATTTGACGATAATACGTAGATGTTTTTAAAAAATAATTCAAGATCAAATGAGAAAATTTTTATTTAAACTATAAAATAATATTAAATATAAATATTGACTTTATTGAACTGTTACGTTATATGTATATACTTAATTCATTTTTACAAAAAATATAAATTTCTAATTTCAGTCATTTTTTATGTAGATTTATACATCTGATATATCCTTAAATATCGGAAAATTATGATATACGTTAAAAAAGAAAAATTATATGAGACATACATCGACTTCGAAGATATTACATTTTTTAAAGTAAAATATAATTCCAATAATAATTCCAGTTAAATAAATTGACCAACTAATAATAAACTTTTAGAATTGAAAACAGATGATATATATTTTTTAACGGAAATGTCTTTAACATATCCGCTTGTGCACATTATTATTATTACGTTTTTATGGAAAATAAGCTGTATCGTTCTGTAATGTACAATGCGTAATTTTTCATGGTTGACTTGAAATTGACATTGTCAGCCAGATTCTCTGCGCGCGTCATGTCAGACGAATTCGACCGTTACAACCGCAAAATTGGCTTCTGGGCAGAAACTAAGGGACGTAAAGGTGAAACGAAAATCACTTACCAGCAAAGCTTTCCGGCCACCTGTTCGGGATTGCTGGGAACAAGTCTTTTAGATACCTCCAATTGCACCTGCCATGATTTTCCTTAATCGCTGGACTCTGCAAGGTTTTTGTACCGCGTTGTGGTAAAGAAGAAGGAACATGTAGTATTATCCAGATTTTTTCGTTATGAAATGAGATAAATTGTTCTTAAGTATCTTAATATTGTTATAAAGAAAGTGAAATGAATGTAGTTTACACATTATAGCCACATTGTAGTTAATTTGTGATAATATAATGTACATTAACATATTGTTGCATTCATAGAAAAACGACATAACTTAAAATTAGTAACTTTTCAATATTGTAAACATTGCAATCCTAATATAGAGTTGTATAAATTTCATTCTTATCAGAGTTGTAACTTTTCCATAAGCAATGTATTAACAAATGTATCATTCTTTCACAAAAATGTATTTATGTTTAAAGGATAGGTCTCCTATTATTATCTCAAAAATATCAACTTTTTAATTGTTACTTTTCTATCAACGCGATATATCATGTATGTGTGAGACACATTTGACATTTGAGTCGAATATTTTAATAAAATCGTACTCTTAAAAAAAAAATTACATTTCACACAACTCAATTAGCAAAAACTTCAGTAGAGCATATAAAATTCTTTTTATATTTTGAAACATTTTAATTAGGATAGTGATACATAACTTTACTTTTATTATAAAATAATTTTCACAAATATATATATATATATATATATATATATATATATATAAAATGTAAGGATATGATAAGAATTGAAAGAGAAAAAAATAATTTTTTATATAGATAGATCTTTTTTTAATAAACAATTGGGGTCACAATTCACTTATGTTAATTAGTTAGTTTTTTAGACTCTCTTATAGTTACAGTTTTTTTTTTATATATAATTATACATCATATAATATTGTCGTTACACATATATAATTTTAGTCGTGGAGTATCGACTGAAAGTGAGGCATGATTCACTAGGTGGCCTCCTGTTTTATCTTTTTCTTTCATCTTTCATTCTGCAGGACATACTCTCATGCATATATCATACTCACGCACACGCACACACAAATATCGGGAATTGTCGACTTGATCCGTGATTTCTAATTTTTATACTCTACTACGGGAGACATTTTTCAAATGTCTGTCACAATTTCTCGCTATCGCATATACATACATAATCTAATTATTATAGATAAGAAGTACACGCTAAGTTATGTTTACTGAGATCATACTAATACATCACAGGGTTACATAAACATTAGATTTTTCTCTCTTTGCTATTTTTTTTTTTTTTTTGAGTTTTCTCCACGACAGGCACCACGCGTCGCGACTTTCTCAGATCTTATGAGATTCCAAGATTCTTAAGTCCTGTTTTTATTTTAATCCAACGGTGACACCGTATATTGTAGAGAACCCTCGATCACTAAGCTTTAATTTCCCAATATGTCATTAGATGAAAAATAATTTTTTCACTAAGCTCGAAAATATTATCATGATCCTGCCGCGTTTTCGAGTAAAAACCTATTAGAAAAATGTCTTACGCAATCAGAGAAAAAGAGGCAACTCTTATACCGGTGGCAACTATACAAGTTCTATATGTAAAATTAATATACATTGCAATTATAAAATAGTTTATTCAGTATATGTGTGTGTGTGTGTGTGTGTGTGTGTATTAATTCTACATAGTACAAAATTTCTGTAGTTGTCACTTACATAATTGCTATCGTTGCTATCACTGTTCTTCTCCGAGTGCGTCCATAGTGGCATCGTCAGATTAAATTGACTTGCTTTTTGTTTTTAATGATTTGCTGTACTAATATCAAGATTGCGAGGTGCCGAATTTTTCACAAACATAATTAATGATAGTTATTTTTCAATCTGACCACTATTTTGTAAATTTTTATGAAACTCTGTATTTTTTATTCCGCGCGGAAGAAAACGTAATATCGTGATCAATGCGTATGTTTAAATTCGATTTATCTGTTACACTTTTCGTCGCTTCTCTCCCACACGCTCAGTATTACGGGCGGGCTTTGAAAAAATAGCTTGTAACCACCAGTCGTATTTTTGGATTATAATCTCAAAAAGGAAATGGAGAGCAGGAAAAAGAAGTATCAGGAGGAGCAAGATACGATAGGATATTTGACGAGGATCGCGTTAATGGGGTGTTAACAAACAAAAAGTCGTGTATGATAAACAGCTACCATTATAAAACTCAAATATACAATTAGATAATACACTCTAATATTTTACGCTTCATAAATTCGTTGTCGACGAACAAAATAAACTCTTTTTACTATTTGCACTGGAATTCTTCTACACTTTGAAATGCTTAATTGTCGATCTCGATGATGCTTGTCAAAGAAAATGTATCTCTTCGTACCAATTACAAAAATAAAATATTGCGAACTATATTGATTTCTTATTAAATATTTGAAATTTCTTACATATAATTTTTTTTTGAAATTATATATATATATATACACATATATATATATATATATATATATATATATATATATATATATACACACACATAATTGAATTAACATTGAGACTAAAAGAGTTAACGCTATTGTGATGAATTTTTAACATAACCAAAAAAGATATACCAAAATCATTAATGTTTTTTAAGATTAGATTAAATTAAATTTTTATGTAAATGTAAACTGTTATATTGTCTAAATCAATTGAAATGTGAAAATTTAAAGCATTGAGGTTGAAAAGCATTGTCTATAAATGAATATCTAAGAGAATATCGCGGTAAAACTGAGAAATCCAATTTTTAACCGAAAGTCATATAAAAATATTAAAAAAAAACTTGATATTTTAATTCGCAACATAAAAAAAATGAAAATAATGATATAAAAGAGGAAATCAAACCATGTTTTTTCCGTAAAAACTTTATGAGGATTACGTGTCTCTCGCATTATCTGCCGGAAACGAACGTGATATGGGAGGGAAAAAGGGAAGGGAAAAAGGAAAAAGGAGATGACAAATCTTCTTATTTTTTCTGTATTTAATAGGTAGAGAAGAAAAAATCACGGGATGATTTGGCATCGGCTGTACTTTCTTAAAATCGTACAGGAGATCAATGCTTAAACTTGGGTAACAAATTACAGCTAAATTATATATTTCTCTTCTTCCTTAAAGCTGGTCGCATTCTGATCACGGAATCGCAACCGCTCTTTTGCACTTTTCCTCTTCATGTTTTCGCAAGACCATGTTCGATTCGTTTGACAATTTCAAACAAAAACTCGTGAAACTTAATATGGAAATTTGAAGTCTCAATTCTCAATATCGCACGTATTTCAAGGACACTGCATCGAAATTGGCGCGATATCTGTCACAGAATTGTTTTTAAATAGTGTTTATACAATTTTAGAATTTCATCACCGGGCAATCACGAGTACCGAATTTCCATGAACGAGCTCAAACATCCCCTTCCATTAGATCCAATGAATACGCGCGATATACTCTGTTTTATATCTTAGAATCTAATCAGCTCTAATCCCTATGACAATAGCCTATATATAAACTTGTATGTATTTCTTAGCTTCTCTCTCTCTCTCTCTCTCTCTCTCTCTCTCTCTCTCTCTCTCTCTCTCTTTCCATAACGTGTTTGTGTAACGACATCGTTTAAACATTTTTCTACGAACGTTTCAGAAACAAACAATGAATATATTACATTAATTAATTTGGACACAAATCATATTACTCTTTATCTACAATCTAATTTTTATATTCTCCTTAGTATTACTTATTCTATATTCTAATACAGAAAATGATGTGACACATATTATAAAAAATAACGACGAGAGACATTCTCTTTTCTTCTCTCTCTTTCTCCATCAACCTTCGCATTTGACTTTCTATCTTATCCTTTCTCTCGTCTCATGTCCTTTCTTAATCGCTGTTATTATTCTCATCCTCGCGATATTACAAAGCGATATGACAGACGAAGATGTACGTGATGGAAAACGGCGTTATTTCCCGTTTTTTATTTTTTCTTATTTTTTTCTTTTTATTCATTTACTTCGCCTGCGCTCATGGCGGATAAAACTATATGAATGGCACAGCCAACGCGGACCTCGCGCCTCCTGTCAGAGTCCCTACCCTCTTCTTTCCCCGTTATTCCACACGGTAATGCAGTTTCTCACTTCCGGTACTGTCTCCCGTTGCGTACAAACGAGGTGAAAAAAGGTGACATTCGAATAAGAAAGCTGAAGGATTTTTAGCTGCGTATCTGACCCGCGTTGCGAGCGATCTTCTCCGGCGGCTCTATCATGCTCTTTGTGGTACCGTTCAGGCTGCGCTTACGACTCTTCATATAGTCTGAAACAGACAACAAAGAAAACATATCTTTACATAACCGAGGTGACAGGTTCGTCGAAGAATAGATTAGAATCTAAAGGCATACTCGTTTCGAATAATATTTTAATTTCTAATTTCAAAGTCGACTCGCCAAAGAGTACAATGAAACATCATGTTTTGGAAAGAATAATTTTGTTAAAATATCAAAAAATTTATTTATATACAGATTTAAAGACAATAATGTTGAACAATCAAAATAATTATGTAGAATGTTAATGATAATGATGCAAAAAGTTTTACTATTCTATCAATCAGTAAAAATTTAGCTATATATATCTGAAAATAAGTTATTTTTAAATCTGTATATAGTTAAACTTTTAATATTTTAACTATTTTTTAGATACTGAACATATTATAACAAATTTTTTCAATCGAAACACCAAATATTAAGAAATATAATGATAACAAGCAATTGTATTTTTATGTATTTTTATTAATCCTCCCTTACAATCTATTAATTACAATCTATTAATTATAGTCTTTATTTTATTAATCCTCCCTTACAATCTATCAATTATATGTATTTTTATTAATCCTCGCTTACACTCTCCATCTAGATCTTTTTTTGGCACAAGCGAAGCACACAAATTTCTTTCTCATTTTCTATTTTTAATGAACAAAAATTTTAAATTTAAGTTAAACATTATTCGATAATGTAATAGAAATGTTGTAGTAATTTTAAAATTTTCCATATTTTTTAAAAAACTTAAAATAATAAAAACTTGGATTGGACAAGAAAGATCCAAACGGCTAACGGAGAGTTAATAAAAAAAATTAGCATGTGCGTAAATTAAAAGAAAATTGAAGTATATCATATGTAAAGGTTAAGAGAATTTTATAGAAAGCATTATTTATTATATATATATATATTTTTTTTATATGTGTGTGTGCGTGTGTAGTTCTTTTAATTTACCTATATTTGTTATTTGTATTTATTTATTAATATATATTGCATCTGGAGTAAGTCAAAATATCTCAGAACGCATCTGGCGGACGGACAGCGTAAGCAATTCGCAGCTTATCTTCAGCTTCGATTTCTTATAATCGCATGCAATGCCACTTAACCTTATGCACAATCCGGCTTATTCCTGACTGCATGTATGCAAGCAAAATCTTTCCTCCGATAACCTTCGAAATATTATATCGTACCGTACTAGCTAATTATATCGCGAGATAAGAGTGCGAGGTCAGGATTTTATTATATTTATTGCACGTTTGAACGCAGTTGCAATTTTCAGACAAATATTTTCGTTACCACGAAACGAATATCAAATTGGACTCGTGACGAAATTTTGCGCGATTAAAAATAAGAAATGGAAAAACGATCGAGTGCTCGAAAAATATATAAGTAGGCATGATATTTGAATCTTTAAAATATATTTAAAAAATTCTATTTTCTACATAATAAATAGTACATAAAAATTCATGTAAGTCACTATATTTAACGAATTTCAAATAAAAATATGATTCTAAAAATATGAGCTTCAAAAAGAAGTTCATTGGATCGATTGGACGTGACTCATAAATGGATACCCCAAAGGTACAAAACCCCTTTTAGAATACCATTTGGCGAAGTTTCCACGCGATTAAAATAGGTGCATCTGTCCAATTCTCTCGTCAATCTTCCCGTACTTTTGTCGTTTGTCGAGCTACGTGATAAAAATGATTAAAATTGCACGAATATCTACGTTCTTCTAACACTCCTCTTATTTAAAATCCTTATTAAAATTCTTTTACTTATTATTTTAAATACTTTATGAATATATTTTATTGTAATGAATATATTTTATTATAGTCTAAACATTACCAATCTCTGTCTCACAATTCTGATATGTATACATTTTTTCTAATTATCAAGCTTAAGAATGTATTATCACAAATCTTTCAAAGATTCAAAAGTTGTCATAATAAGAATGCGAACCGATAGAGGATTTCGCAATTATTTTTCTGCGCGATGCTTTAAATATCTGGAACGAGATATGCGGGCACTATTCTGATTTTAAATGCCGACCCTTTTGCAACGATCCGTCTGCCGCCCCTGGGGTTCGTAGACAGGGGCACGCGATTGCGTGCACAGCTGATGCCCCCCACGCGTGCAAACACTCGACGTACACGCGTCACACGGAATACAAAGGACTCGAAAAGAGGGCTAGTGCGCTAGTGGGGATCAGAAAGGGAGATGGGAGAAAAGACATGGGGGTGCACTCGGGGCCAGCAACCCCATATAGATTTCAACAGCTGACCGCGCGGCTCATTAATAAAGTACGTTAGAAATATCGTTCGGCGCCCCCATGGCTGTATGTATCTGTAAATACGTTACGAACTCGTTACTTCCTCGAATGAATTAAGTGGCGCAGATAGGAAACCCAATCGGTTCCCATCCTTCTATTCTACACGTATGTACACGATGCCCCGGAAGTTGCGCACTTCCTTTCAGATAGCAAAAGACGAACTAAGAAAAATGACCATTTCAATACTGAAGTTTTCATGAGTCATCAAACGATTAATTAAAAAACGATCTTAAATTATATTGATCTTAAATTAATATCGAATTTTTGAAGACACTTTGGATTAATATTTAATCTTTTATTCGAGAAAATAAGACAAAGACAAAATGAGATTAAAAAAAAAAACAAAAAACATTGATGCGTCATGAATGTAACGGTAGACGACGAATGTCTCTCCGCTGACTTGCAGTAAGGCGTAGTTTCGCTTTTTCACGCGATGTAGTAAAAATATAAACAAAGGCGTCGCGTGCTGGCGCAACGTGAAATGTGTTTACACGTGTGTACACGCGTGCGCGACACATGACGAGTCATGTCCAAAAATAGTTGCGTCGCGTGGGTGGTGTGCATGGCCGAATAATAAATGGAAGAAAAAAGAAGCAGAACTAGACTATGTGAAGTTTTTACTACTTCGAGAAGATGCCTGTGTGGCAACAAACACGCTGATGTAGTTGGAAGAAATTGAAATTCCAAATCCGAATATTCAAAATCACATAGAAATAAATTTTTAATTGGCGAAGCAGTATTTTATTATTTTTTTACGTTCAAATTCAATATTTGTATGATTATAAAAATTTATTATACTTAATTTATCATACTAATCTAATGTTAATAATTAATATCCATTTCTACCAATATAGATTAAATTTATTTTCCCGGTTTTACTTTTTATCCTTCCTTAATTCATAGAACTATGTAGAAAATGATAAAATAAGCTAAACCAAGATAAAAATTATAATCTACGTTGGTAGAAACAGACATGAGACAAATAATTCCATTTTTACTTTTTTTTTAAGAAATTGCAAATCTCTCATCATTAGATGCATATCTCTCAATCATTATGTCACTCAATTACGTATTGACTCAATCTCCCCTCATCTTCGTACAATCGATTAATCGTTATCAAAGAAATTTCCAAAGGACGGCGATTAAGTTCAAAATTAGCACTGCAAATGTAATGATACACATCGCTTGTGTGAACATATATATATATATAAATATAAATATAAATATATATATATAACATCAAAAAAACAATATTTTGGTACGAAAATGATAACATGTGTACAGAAATGTGCAATTATAATTAACGACATTTCTTCCATTTTGAGTTTTTGCAAATATTATTGCAAATGCATTTTCGGCACTTCCCCCGAATATGAAATATTTACTTTCAAAGTAACATGAGAGATTTATCAAACTTTATAATATTATTAGACACTAACTGTTTGGCATTCCTCTACTTAAAATTCTACATATCGGTTTAGTTTTTCTTATAGTTCATCTAATAATTTATTTTCTTTGTAAAGTTAGTATCTCAACTTAAATAAATTTTAAATTTATAATTCTGAGTTCCGAGTTTTAGAGATTCTTCCTAAAATTAAAAATAGTTCTGGCGAATTAAATAAAAAATCTAAAATAAACATTTAGAGTGCCAACTCCACACAAAACGAATTTATTTTAAAATTTCTAATGAAAAGATCTGAACATCGCACAAATTTATAACGCCCATTCTACCTTACTTTAGTGTTATCCCAAAATCAAATTTTGCGCAATTTACTGTTGACATAAACATCTAATGCAATATTATTGATTGTGTCATCGCTCGCGGTGTAGACATTCGAGCGTGATTCCGCTCAACCGTGAATAAAAAAGTTTTTATACTATCAAAGCCTCTCTTCAACGTTATCGCGGCACGCGATAATATAGTTCCGATAATGCATACATACATATTGCGTTTCGTTTGCAGAATTCAGTTTTATTGACACAGAAAGCAGGAAAAAATGATCGTGCACTCTACATACAAAACGTTGAAGGTTATGTAGATTATTAGTAAATATTAAAGAATAGTGATAAAAAAACGTGAAAATTAGTTCAAATGAATACTTTGCGTCGTTTTGCTCATTGTTGTGAGATGCGATATATTAAACGGAAAGAATGGTTTTACTAAAGTATTCAAAAATTTAGATCGATGAAAAGAATTTTGTTAGACTATTAAAATAATTATATAGGACTCACAAGTTGATTGCTAAAATGTTAAAACTTTTTGCAGCATTGCCCATTTTGTTTGAGTATATGTGATCATTTTGATAGTTTAACAAAATTATTTTCAGATTCCGTATCTAACTGAATTAAAAAAAAAAAAAATTCCAATAAAATCATTCTTTCCATTGTGTAATATTGTGAAATAAGTAAAAAATATTTCCAAACACACACAAAAGTTGATTAAAATTTTTATTTGACCATAAATTTGATTTTGCCGGTTCGAATATATATGTATATTCTTTTATCCGTATACGAGTGTCCAACAAAAAATAAAGTTGATAACATTTCGAAATGCACAACGAAATAAACAACGAAATGCAAACACAATTTATTATTATCAGGTGCTGACGTAATTATGTGTGAATTACGACGACCTTCCAACGAATGAATTGGATTGACCTAGGCAATACGCTTCCTGCATAAATGCATCGAGCAAATTAATCACGATAAATTCTGGTTAGGAACCAGCTATTTTGTGCAAAATTATTTTCATGATTCATACGTACATAAAATTATATTTAACTCTAAGCAAATATGCAATGATTCACATTTTTTCACAGAGATTAAAGTCTGCTTTTCAGAAATTTCTAACTATAAAATAAATTTCTACTGACGTAGATTAATCTTTAACTAGTCTAACTTTCTCGTGAGTTTTTTAATGTCAATTTCTACTTATAAATGAACTTTAATATTGATTCAGCGTACTCTTAATTTTTTCTTAATATCTAGAATAAGAAGATAAAAAATTAATCCAACCGAGATTAAAGTTAAATTATATTAGCAGAAACAAATATAATTTCAATGTTTCTACCAATGTAGATTATAGCTTTCATCTTAACTAATTTTTTATCCTTTTTTAATTCTAATAATTAAAAGAAATAAAGAATAAATTAAACTGAGATTAAAGTTACTCTACATTAACAGATATGGATATTGGAATGACAAAAAAAAAATAAATTAAACAGAGATTAAAATTAATCTACATCGATAGAAATAAACATAATTAAGAAAATCTCTATCCTTATTCTACTGTCCCTGTTAATATGTTTTAAAAATAAAAAAATTCACGTCTAACTATTTCTAAAATAATCCATGAATGTTCCTAAATTATAGAATTAATTCCTTTTAACATAAAAGCATTGAGCAAATGATCTAAGCAAGTTGATAATTAAAGCTGATATTTGACAAGGACCAACGTGAAAATAATAATTATTATCTTCTCGATTGTCTGGCGTTCATTGTGTATCGTACAATGTAAGTATAAACGAACTTCATTATACTCAAAGCAGCTGAAGCTTCTGTTTTGAAAGATATGCGAAAAATACTTATACACGAATGATGAGTTACGAACAGATTAGAGGTGTGAAAAATGGAGATATGCCGGGCAATCGAGCAAAACGTGCCGAGTTTCGTTGTAAATTGCGACATGCATGATTTCATCGGGATAATCTGTAAACCGCTGATCAAGCGAATGTCGTCGCTGATAACGATAGCGTTAATTTTGTACACGAGCGCGTGTGCGGGCCAATTTCAAAAACAAACATCGCTCGGTGCATTCATATATACATACATATATATATATATATATATATATATATACACACACACACACACACCTAATCGACGGAGATTCAAAGGCGAACATACGATTTGAGTTTTACAATTTTTATTAGTTATTTTGTGTATCTGAATCTTTTTTTGTCTCTCAAACCTCCACATTGAAATCAAGGTGTCAAATGAAACAGTGTATATATAATGTAAAATTTGTTGAAAGTTGAATGAAAACATATACCAACGCAGAAATCACTAGAAAGTACTAGAAACAACGATTCTATTGTGCGTTATTCAGCTTATTTAACTAGATAGAATGGCGGAAGGAATGATTTTGTAGAAATATTTAAAAATTTAATTTAACACGGATCTGAAAATAATTTATTTTAATGATCCAATCAAATTATTTTCATATCAGTATCTATCTTAATTTTAGGCATTTAGATAAATTATCCCTTTTGTATAAATTTTCCAATTTTTCTTACAAAAAAATCACATCAGCATTATGATTTATTGAATTCTTCACTGTAATCAAAAGTAAAAGTAATTGTAATCAGTGAAAAAGTAATTAGTATCTACAGAAAGATTTGGAATTTATATGTATAATATAAAAGATTATACAGAAAGAATAATTTTTGCTAAAGTATCTAAAAATTTAGCTGGATACAGATGTGAAAATAATTTTTTCGAAAATAATTATATATACACTCAAGCTGCTTCTAGAATTTTAAAACTTTTAGTTGTGTCACACATTATGTTTGAATTTCCTACATAATTATTTTGATGTTTCAACACAATTATTTTCGAATCTATACATCTACCATTGTATATAACTTGAATAAAATCATTCTTTCCGTGGCTGAAGAAAAGAAATCTAAAAGAGCTAGACTCACCAGTGATAGTGGACTGTTTCCTCGTGGCAGAAGGTAGTACAGGAGTAGTCGGTTCTATCGCGCATCTCTTCCTCTTGGTATCCGGATTGAAGAGTTGACTGGGCGTCGTAGCCTCGCCGATCTCAGGCACTCGAGGCTCTTGCGGCGGTGTCCTCTCGGCCGACGGCGCCGGCGTGACGACCGTCTCCATTTGTTCCATGATCCTCGTGCTCGTCACCGTGGTCATGATCGCTGTCAACGACGTCGTCGCAGTTGGCGATATCGTCGTTGTCGTCGTTGATGATGCGGTGGTTAAAGTATCGTCGAAGCGCAATTTGCGCGGTGTCCCAGGTGCGTGTTTCCTGAGGAAGGGCATACCGCGCAGGGCGTAAGGCTCAGGCACGACGTCGTGCTCCGTGAGCGGTTCCCATTCGTAACGCGAATTCGATTTAAGAGGTGCACCCTTTTGGAAGTTAAATCCCCATCGATTGGCATCGAGCTGCGACTGAGCCCGCAATTCGCGCTTGGCGAGCGCCTGAGCCGCCGCGTGGTCCACCGGGCCGAAGAGATCGCGTCGCACGCGGGCGAGCGCGGCTCTGCTCGGCGCCGCTCGTCCGCCACCACCACCGCCACCACCTCCGCTGCTCAGGTTCCTGCTTATTTCCGTCATCATCGCCGGGTTCAGCACTCGTGCGCTCATATTTCGTCGCGCTCTATCGCCGCCACTACGCTCCACTACGCTCTCGCGGCGCTAGAAGAGTAGTACAAAAGTGTCTTGAGCGCGAAAAAAACAGGAGATTTGATCAGACAGATAAACGATAACACAACGCGAACGCACACTGCCTAGTCTCTATTCTCGCTCTCTTCCACTGCACTTCCCTGTCGCCTGCGATGGGGAACAGAGAACAGAGAAGTTGTGACACGCGCTTACGAGATAAGAACTCGCGCTTCTTCTAGCATTGGCCGTGACGCAGGGATGACGATGACTCCTTCCAGGAACCGTGTCCGCGTCCGCGTCCCCGCCGCCTCCGCCTCCGCCTCCACCGTCGTGGGGAACGTTGTTGAAATAATCGCGGCTACGCACCGCGAAGAACGGGAACGCTGGCAACGCCGCGATCTGTGGCGCGACCCACCGAATTTCGAATAATGGCCGCGCTGCCGCCGCCGCTGACGAACGTTGACGAACGCACCGCTTCGGTTCCGGCGTGATCGTACCTCGACGACAACGACAACGACGACGATGATGATGATGATGATGATGATGATAACGATAATATTCGGCTCGATCCCTATCCAGGAGAGCGTGGCCCATAAGACGCGTGCATCAGCGTGCACAACGAACAGCAGCCGCGCTTGGCAACACACAGGGGAGAGAGGGGGCAAGCACGGTTACTACGTGCCAGACAGAGATAGCGCGGTGGCGAAAACAAACTCCGCCTCGCTATCTACGCGCGCGCGCGCGATTCCAACACAAGGCCGCCGTGGAGCAGCTCCTTCGCGCCAACAACAGTCAAAAGTGCACGATACAAACTACACTATCGATACCCGCGAAGATTTGCTCAAATTCGCTCAAATTCACTCTCCTCGATCTCGAGACTCGAGACGAATAAACGATTCCTTTCGGCGTAGCCGTAGCCTCCAGAATGCGATCCGGCAACGCCGCACTTGCGCGTGAGTATCCGAGCGACGGCGAGAGAGCGTGTTGCGACGTATCCCGCGCGAATTTCGTGGTCCACCGTGTGGCGATTGTCCGTGACGCGAATCGATCTCTCTCTCTCTCTCTCTCCCTCTCCTTCGCTTCTCTTTCACGTCTCGTTGCTCGCACTCACGCACGACGAGACACTACCACGCACAGACGCCGAGACGCGATAACGCAGTTCGTGGTCTCGGGGTGAAGGAATTCCATAGAAAAAGCGATATTGCACACGGCCCGCAAGCAATATGCCGATCCGCGGTGGGGGAGTCACTCACCGAGTGCGTCGCCTAGTCGCCTTTGACACCGCGTAAATAAGCACGAAGAATCGCACGCCTCGCTCGCTTTCCCGCCAAACAAACTCGACTGTCAAGACACACGCGCGCGTGGCCCACCCGGGGGGATGAGCTTGACTGGCTGACTGGCTGACTGGCTCTGGAAGAACGTGTGCGGATACGAGATACGATTGCGCAGTTACGTGACGTCGAATACACCGATGATACAGATACGTGCGCGATATTACGGAGTTGCGCAAAGACACGTAGTTGTCATGAAAAGCGCTCTCTAGCGACTGAAGCGTGCTTCTTTCATTGCGAGCAAGTGAACCTCCCGCGCGATTCGGCACTCTCCGTCACGACTCGGCTCGACTCTTCTTCCTCCTCTCCCCCCCCTGCCCCCCGCCCCCACCACCACCAATCTTCACTGCCGTCAGGCCAATCACGCGGCGAGCGGAGGAACGAAATAACCGCCATTCGCGACGTATAGTCCCCTCGACCTGACTGCGAGTTGCTGCGAGTGTACACGGTCAGAGTCAGACTTGGGCGAAACGTGTGCGGAAAGATCGTACAGTGTACAGTTATCGGGAGAACGCTCAACGCTTCATCCCTACTCATAGGGGCCATGGGAGAACCGAGAACGGCTTACTATACGGCTTACACGGCCGAGCGGAATGCCAATCGCGATCTCTCTGCGATGCGGTTGTGCTCCAATATTCCAGCTTTCAAACTTCGGGGAAGGGACGAAATTTGAAGAGTTGACTCGTTAGGTTGGATTCTTAATAGGATTACTTGAGGGGACAATATTATGAGAACTCTGAACTGGAAAATTGTCTAGTTCTCACGATGACTTTCTTTCAATAATGAAATTTGTTTCCGTTACTTTAATATTTCCGTTACTTTAATATAGGATTACTTGAAGAGATGATGTTAAAAGAACAGTAACGAAAAACTGTCCAACTTTCATAACGGTTTTCTATCGAACAACATTGAAAATTTGTCTTTGTGGAATTATCTTATTTGAGCCAGTAGCAAATATAGTTTTTTAAAATCTTTTTTTTTGAAAAGAATAAATATTTCTTTATTTCTCATAAAAGAGGGTATAACTAATAAATTTAATTCTAACATAA
>Ga0157363_1002554_pt1 | contig 16096 bp, 7 predicted proteins | sample AttsexASBM1_FD_111477 | JGI IMG/M metagenome (GOLD analysis project Ga0157363, IMG submission 111477) | Fungus gardens microbial communities from leaf cutter ant in Ribeirão Preto, State of São Paulo, Brazil - Atta sexdens ASBM1 | ecosystem: Host-associated > Fungi > Mycelium > Unclassified ...
ACTGAAAAGGAGCTTGCAGAACAGCTTGGCGTTACGCAGCAAGCCATTTCCGTACGATTACGTACGAATAAAGATTGAATTTTACAAAAAAAAGCTCAGAACTTTTTTGTACACCTAATATATTATAAATATTATACATACTATATTATACATATTAAACATACTATTCAATACAAATGTGTTTTATTTATATCAGTAATGTTTCCGTGGCAGCGCGTTGATGGAACCTGTCACGATATACTGTTTATCGTCGTACGGACACAATTTTTGTTTCTGATATAGTATACACATCGTGCAATTTTGATCTTATGCATGACTGTCTGCGCGTCACTTCGATTGCGTTATTCAAGCACCGCTTGTAATCCTCGAACGCTATAGACCTCGCTATAACGTTGCTCTTGACGCCCTTTGCCTTCTTCTTTCTTTTCTTCTACACGCAAGGCATACATTTTCGCTCTAAGCCCAACGAATTCGATCATAGCACCAGGAACATAAGATCAGGAACTTTTTTATTTACGAGCGGAATGCTGTACGTGTTTTCACTCGAGTAATCGCTCGTGTCAAATCTATTGTAATTATATCGCGTTTCATGATATCGTAGACGTCGTCACATTCTATGAAACTATCAGTATCGATATACATAATTTTGCATTTTACGTGAAACAGTGGTGTAAAGTCATGGTGAAAGTTGTTATAAATGTGTCTTGAATAAATCGAGGATGCACATATCCACGTATATCAAACTTCACTTCGAGTGAAGTTGAACTGCTTACGAAGTTCTATCGCAACGAGATTCTTCGAAAAGACGCTACTACTGTGGAAATTTGGTTTCGCGATCATTGCTTCAGCATCTTCCTGCCTTCCCATTGTGTTAATATTTTATATCGACGCGATCGTGTATCGTTCTCCATAGTTTTGTCAAATACCGCGTTAATCATAAGTTTATGTAAATTTTTTTCAAAATTATTTTTAGCCAAACTTCTAAATATTGTGTTTAGTTCTATATAATCGCGTAGCCATGGAGATTGCGCGAATTGTAGTATACAGTGAACCGTAAACTTTGCGATACGGAGAGTCATGAGTACTGCTACGACTGTATGACGTAACGCTGTTTATCGCATAATGTTGCGAGAAGTTTGTCATCGCATTTGCCGGGTGGTTTCTTTATAGATTTCTCTCGCGTTGGACAGAATGATGGGTCAGTATACGCATCATGAAGATGCTGCAGGTACTTCGCGTCCATCTCGAGAATATTGCCGAATTTAACGCTATGGTCATAAAGTCAAAATTTTGTACGTCATTGATCCATAAAAATCGATATAAGGCAAGGGTTGATATATTGTTCAGCTGTACAAATTGTTGATGTCATAGTAAATATATCAAATACAATGACGGTTTTGATAGATCGTACGATGGCATGTAAAGGATCTTTCAATAAGGACGCTCGATTTTTAAATGTAAATAAAACAAGTTGTGTGTGAGATATCCATTCAATTTTTTTTTATTTGAAAGAATATTTTATGGCATTATGGAATATAACGTCGCACAAATGTCCGCCGGCATCGCTTGGTGACACGTATTCGGGCGATCCAATTTTCGATGACTTTCTCGCATAAATCTGGTTGAATTTGCTGGATGGCGTTGTTATGTTGATTTTGAGACCATCAATTGTTTGCGGTTTATTCGTATAAACCTGCGATTTAAGATAGCCCCAAAGGAAGAAGTCTAAAGGCATTAAATCGCACGATCTCGATGGCCAGTTCACGTCGCCGCCGCGCGAGATAAACAATGCTCTCAAATCGCTCGTGCAGAATGTCCATCATACGGTGTGTGGCACGTAGCGCCATCCTGTTGAAATCACATATCATCGGTATCCATATCATCCATTTTAGGCCACAAGAATTGCTTATCATCGATCTGTAGCGCCGTTGACAGTTATGGCAACGCCCGCTTCATTTTGGAAGAAGTACGGACCGATGATTCCGCCAGACCAAAATCCGCACCAAACAGTGACTTTCTCGGGATGTACCCGCTCTTGGAGCGGGTGTATCTCGCGTGGATTGGTATTGTCCCAAATTCGACAATTTTGCTTGTTCACATATCCATTCATCCAAAAATGGGCCTCATCGCTAAAGATGATTTGTTTGGCGAAATTTGGGTTAACTTCCAACTGCTCCAAAGCGAACACACGGCGTTGTCTATGGTCGTTTACCTTAAGTTCCTGGGTCAATTGGATTTTATAGGGGTGTAGAACCAAGTCCCGACACTTCGTCAAGTTGAAGTCGCAGAAAGGCCAAGTTCTTGTGAACGATGAGAAATTGACCGCCTCGGGTTTTCCCGTACACTCTCACGCACAGCAGCGATATTTTCAGCAGACCTTGCGTTTCGGCGATGTACTGGTATTGGCTGATTATTTATCGAACCGGTTGACTCGAATTTAGCCACCAAACGTTCAATAGTCGATTCGGCAGGACGGTTGTGGCGAGGATAAAAATCACGTAATGCGCGGAACGTTTCTCAAATGGAGCACTGATTTTGATAATAAAATTTTATGATTTGCACACGTTACTCAACCCTATGACCTTCCATGGTGATTTGCCATACACTACTAAACAATTCACAACAAATTTGACAGATGTCATCTTAACAACATGGCTACTATGCTCTAACAAATTTCGTCCCTATTGAAAGACCCTATATTTGTTGTTGGCTTGCGCGTACCTATTCGAATACTGAGACCACTGCATATATGCTCGATAAATATTACCAATGTCTGTCAGTTCAAATCTCATCCATTTGCTTCAACATAGCTTCCCACGTGAAGCCCGATAAGATAATAATACGCGAGATCGAGCCCATAACTCGCAGTGCAACTGTCGCAAAAATTTTCAAAGACGTGGCCAACAACAATATGTCCGTTTTCAGAATGTAAGTCGCTATATTCACTGAGTGGAGAACTGTCACACATTGACGGCGTGCGTGTAAGTGTTCTGAGATACGATGTCGTCTGTCAATGAATTGTAAAACGACTCGCAAGGCGATAAACATAGCTTCTCCAACTTTCGACACAGTCAATGTATTCGTATGAAAAAATGCCTTTTCATGTCAAAAGATTAAAATTTTCTTCTGAAAAATTTGTGTTGTAATATCCGTAGCTTATATATATTTACTGAGAAAGATGCCAATTTTTCCAAAAAAGAAGCGAAAAATCTGAACAAATTTATAAACTAGCCATAATTTTTTACACAATTTTTCTATCAATTTTAGTACTATCGATATGTTCAGTAGACAAGATATATTTTTCTTTAATCATCGGTAAAAGATCAACGTGTCCTTCGTACGCGGTGGCAATTTCCTTGATGACGAAATGCCTGTCACAGCCTGACATAAATTATGGAAAACTACAGGTATGCAATGTGAATCTTTATAATTTAGATTACAATTTGAATGCGCGGGTCCTCTGTATCGCCTGCTTAAGTGGTAGTGATCGCGTATCCGCGAATCATCTGGCGCAAACGGTTTCTCGCATGTGATAATGCGTAGCGCTGTTAAATTTTTGCCAATCGTCTCGCGTGAAATCTGCATGAGTACGTTAGTCGAAATTATAGACCGTGCACTGTGCTCCAAATTTCTGAGTTCTACTGTGAACCATAATTATTACAAAAACAATAACCCGACAGTGAGCTGTCGTACTAACAGTGCACTTAGTATCCGATATTAACATGTTGTGGTGATGATACGTATACATCTGATTCAGGATTCCCATTTGTTTTTTCCAATGCACACTCCATGTCGGCGTAGACAACGAATTGGACGCGTTTCTTTCTGCAATGGTTGTCGAAACTTAGCCATTTATCGTCCTCGCTCGGGAGCTTTCTCGCGCAATCATTCAATTTTCCATAGTCTTCGCTGTGAATCTCCAATTTTGCGCTCGAGTTGAAGTAATGGAGGCATCTGAAAAAAGTATTATATTATATATTATATATTATATATTTTATATTATATATCAATATATTATACACATCATATTATAGATTATATTATATTATTATTATTATTATTATTATTATTATGTACCTATCATAGAAATATTTCTTATGCTCCTTTTTATTGATTTGTGGGCTGAAAAGTCATGATAGATTCTTGATGAACGTAAAATCTCGTATTGTCATCCTCCATGTACAAGAAATTTATGTGCTTGCTCCTCTTTCGGCGAATATTGGCACAATCCTCTTTTCATTGGTGTAGACATTGATGGAAGTCATTCAAAATTTCAAATTTCTTAATTTGACGTCATTGGAAATTCGATGTCCGCGAGATATAGAACTGATATATAATGCAGATACGAGGATGCAGATTTCATGTTTTTGGGTGTAAGGCGGCAACAACTAATCATGCGAAACACACATTGTCTGCGATTTGCATATTTCTAATTTTATTATTTATTTTATCTTAATCATTTTACTCTAAAATATTTACTGCTCTTTTTAGCATAATTTGTCGCGAGAGTTTGGTATGATATCCTATGCAGAGAATTATGCTTGTTTCGCATTCATCGGTAAATTTAGTATTCGCGACAATGCCCATCTGTTTTCGTGTTCCTGAAACTCTTCCAGTGATGTTAGAGTAGGCTCGACGACGCGCGACACGTACCACTCGCGCAAATCGGTGAATTGTTCATAGTTCGGGTGGCGATACTTTTATTCGCGCGTTTATCACCCGCCACGAACACGCTATTAAAAAGTTAGTGTTTATTTTTATAGTCATATCGTTGCATTACACTATGCACATATTGAACACAATTTCGTTCTTCGAAGAATCGTCGAGACTCGATATGTATTTAGAGCTTATCATCGCGCCCTCAGAATATGGCTTTCGAACACCGTTTCGATGACGTGTCAACGGAGTCCGTATCCGGCGTCAACATGCACGAATCTTCCACGCACAGATTTCTTCAGACTCTCGAGCCGCGCGATATATGCGATCAGTGATTGTCTATCAATTGATAATTGCTAGTGTTCGATACAGCTCTGCTCTTCCAATGATTTGATAAGTCGCATCGCTATTCCCACGCGCTGTACTCGTCTGTAGTACTAAGCAGGGTAACTTGTTCAATCAAATCACGCTCCATGTTGTCACTTGCGCTGTCGAATTGACTAATGACGTTATTTGATTGATAAATCTTGTTATTTTTATATCATTATGTGCGCTATTTTTATTAATGGTGTCATCGCCTAGACATCTTATGCCCTGAAAAAATCTTAAATTACGCTAACAAAGCAGTTATTGTTTGATGAAATTGCAAATGTTGCATTTTTGCAGATGTAGTATTGTATCAAATGCAGATGTAGTATTACATTGATGACGTTGTCGCCAAAACATGTTAAGGTCCTCGAAAAAATTTCTTATATTACGTCGGCAAAGTAGCCGTATATTAGCTGATATTGCACTGTTTGGCAATGTCGCATTTCAATTACATCATATTTTATATATATTATTTGACAACGTTGCATTTTTTTTTATCATATTACATTATCATTGTCATTGCAAAACATGTTAAATGTTCTTGGAAAAAATTTTTATGTTACGCTGACAAGGCTATATTGAAACTTGCAAATTTGGTGATTTTGCGATGTCATATTACATTGATGCCATCACTGGATGTCTCTAAAAATCTTTGTTATAAAATCTAACGTTTGTATTTTTTATGTCATTAATCGGAAATGGTCATATAAATATCTGCGAGGATTTTTTGCGAAAAGTTAGTCTGTAAAATGACTAACCTAGACTGATAGTCTAGGTTCTCGCTCTCGCATTTAATTAGCAATCAAAAATTGATTTTCTGCAATGTGTTAACACGCACAAATACTTAGTGTTCAAAATATTACCAGAACATCAGGGTTACGTTTCTGTAAAAACGTTTAGTAAAATGGAAATAAGATCTGAAATTCATACGTGTACTAATGTTCATGCTACGTTTCTGCATCAGGTTCGGAAGATGGATTCATACGTTCAATTACCGTAAGTATTTCATTTATATTTGTTTGCGAAAAATTTTTGTCTATAGATTATTCGTGTGTTCTTCTCCATTATAGCGCGTATTCATATTTGACAGGATGATGACATTCATATTAAGCGAAAAAGAAATTAAAAAATTAAATATATATATATATATATATTTATATATATATATGTATATATATATATATCAGGATACTAATATATATGTAAAATAAATAAATAAATATAATGGATTAACTGGAATTAGTTCTGCATCAAAACTATTTCTTCTTTATTTCCTTTCTATTTCTGCGGCATCGTGTTACGCGCGCGTCATCATGCGCGGCACCATCGTGCACGACTGTACCTTCGCGCAGTGCGAATAATTATATAAGATAAAATAAGATAAATAAATAAGTAAAATATTTCTCGTGCGAGAAGAGGATGGCGATACCTGAGAGATGGTAAGTATTAATGATAAGTATAGCGCGTGGTTGAGATCGCGTTCTATGGTGGTGGCGAGGACTGGCGGCGGCGGACTGTGCCCGGTGGCAGTGACGGGGACCGGCAGATTGCACCCGGTTGCGACGGATCATGCTCGGCAGCCATTGACTCCGCGTCACGTCACCGCGACTCAGACACAAGTTTTCGCACACCTCCGCTACATAATTTTCCGCTACGTAATTTTCGGCTGCGTAATTTCTCGGGATATTCTCATCCCTCCGCACAACGTCATCCCCACGATCATCCATTGTGACTCCCTCCCCCCGCCCTTTCCCTGTGACGTAATCCCCCTCGTCTAGTGACGTCTTCCTCTGCCGCGAGTACCCTCCTCCTTCTCGCCTCTCAGGACTCTCTCCTTAGAGGACCCGAGTTAGAATTGGCTTATATCTCTTACTTGTTTATGGAAAAAAATATTCTTGTTTTATATTATTCGCATATACAGTGTGTTTCATTTTAATCGCCCCAAGCAAATATCTCGAAAAATATGGAAGGTACAAAAAAATATTTCAGAAAAAAGTTATATGGTTTCGAGGGGGGACATAAACGGTAACATTGATTTGACCTTGGGTGGCGTTATCAAGATCAGGTGAAGGTGAATCACATTAAATTTTTTAAATAGAACCCTCCCCATTTTTTATTACATATTCTTGTAGCTTACCTCAATAACTTTCCAAAACACTCGAATAAAATATTTTTTCATTAAGTATTTTTCGAGTTATGAGACCTGAAAATTATAGTATGTTCTGGCATTAGCGTTACTCAAAATGTACCAGCCAATGGAGGCAAGACCCGAGGTGAATGAATTGACATGTAAAATTCTACATACAGTTGCAGAAGACACATTTAATTCACGACTAATTTGACGTTGTCTAATGTGTGGATTCATTATTACCATACTTAGTATAGATAATAGCATCGTCGTTATTTGGTTTTTTAGAACGTTTGCGTTTCATCAATTCCCCCGCTCTAATTGTTAAATTGCACATACGCGCAAAATTGCTTTATGATTGAGATGTCTCCTATACTTATCTCCATACTGACGAGCTGCTTCTCTAGCATTATTATTTGCGGCCTAAAAAGTACCATTTATTCAACTATTTCTGACGGCGGATAATTTGCCATGTTAATAGTGACACAATGGAAGGAAACAAAATAAGTTTACTCTATCAAATAAATCGTTGCAATAAATCACTATACATTTATTCTTATTAGAGAGATGTTTTTGATATTTAATATTTAATTCTTGGACAGCGGACGTCGTGAAACTCGAACACAGCGGATGCAGGATCAAATGTGATCTAAGAGAGATCTTTGTTTTAAAACATTGAAAAACAGTTTTTTTATTGTAATATACCCTGGTAGAAAAATTTCGCTGAATGTTTTGAAATACTTTTCAGCAAAATTTCAGCATTTCAGAAAAATTTCAGTTTCATTTTGGCTATTTTACTGAGTTGTTACGAAACATCGATTGACAAACATAAAACAGGAGAGGCGTACTTGTCTCATGCGTCTTATTGGAATTTTTTGTGCATTATATATATATATATATATATATAATGCACAAAAAATTCCAATAAGACGCATGAGACAAGTACGCCTCTCCTGTTTTATGTTTGTCAATCGATGTTTCGTAACAACTCAGTAAAATAGCCAAAATGAAACTGAAATTTTTCTGAAATGCTGAAATTTTGCTGAAAAGTATTTCAAAACATTCAGCGAAATTTTTCTACCAGGGTATATTACAATAAAAAAACTGTTTTTCAATGTTTTAAAACAAAGATCTCTCTTAGATCACATTTGATCCTGCATCCGCTGTGTTCGAGTTTCACGACGTCCGCTGTCCAAGAATTAAATATTAAATATCAAAAACATCTCTCTAATAAGAATAAATGTATAGTGATTTATTGCAACGATTTATTTGATAGAGTAAACTTATTTTGTTTCCTTCCATTGTGTCACTATTAACATGGCAAATTATCCGCCGTCAGAAATAGTTGAATAAATGGTACTTTTTAGGCCGCAAATAATAATGCTAGAGAAGCAGCTCGTCAGTATGGAGATAAGTATAGGAGACATCTCAATCATAAAGCAATTTTGCGCGTATGTGCAATTTAACAATTAGAGCGGGGGAATTGATGAAACGCAAACGTTCTAAAAAACCAAATAACGACGATGCTATTATCTATACTAAGTATGGTAATAATGAATCCACACATTAGACAACGTCAAATTAGTCGTGAATTAAATGTGTCTTCTGCAACTGTATGTAGAATTTTACATGTCAATTCATTCACCTCGGGTCTTGCCTCCATTGGCTGGTACATTTTGAGTAACGCTAATGCCAGAACATACTATAATTTTCAGGTCTCATAACTCGAAAAATACTTAATGAAAAAATATTTTATTCGAGTGTTTTGGAAAGTTATTGAGGTAAGCTACAAGAATATGTAATAAAAAATGGGGAGGGTTCTATTTAAAAAATTTAATGTGATTCACCTTCACCTGATCTTGATAACGCCACCCAAGGTCAAATCAATGTTACCGTTTATGTCCCCCCTCGAAACCATATAACTTTTTTCTGAAATATTTTTTTGTACCTTCCATATTTTTCGAGATATTTGCTTGGGGCGATTAAAATGAAACACACTGTATATGCGAATAATATAAAACAAGAATATTTTTTTCCATAAACAAGTAAGAGATATAAGCCAATTCTAACTCGGGTCCTCTAAGGAGAGAGTCCTGAGAGGCGAGAAGGAGGAGGGTACTCGCGGCAGAGGAAGACGTCACTAGACGAGGGGGATTACGTCACAGGGAAAGGGCGGGGGGAGGGAGTCACAATGGATGATCGTGGGGATGACGTTGTGCGGAGGGATGAGAATATCCCGAGAAATTACGCAGCCGAAAATTACGTAGCGGAAAATTATGTAGCGGAGGTGTGCGAAAACTTGTGTCTGAGTCGCGGTGACGTGACGCGGAGTCAATGGCTGCCGAGCATGATCCGTCGCAACCGGGTGCAATCTGCCGGTCCCCGTCACTGCCACCGGGCACAGTCCGCCGCCGCCAGTCCTCGCCACCACCATAGAACGCGATCTCAACCACGCGCTATACTTATCATTAATACTTACCATCTCTCAGGTATCGCCATCCTCTTCTCGCACGAGAAATATTTTACTTATTTATTTATCTTATTTTATCTTATATAATTATTCGCACTGCGCGAAGGTACAGTCGTGCACGATGGTGCCGCGCATGATGACGCGCGCGTAACACGATGCCGCAGAAATAGAAAGGAAATAAAGAAGAAATAGTTTTGATGCAGAACTAATTCCAGTTAATCCATTATATTTATTTATTTATTTTACATATATATTAGTATCCTGATATATATATATATACATATATATATATAAATATATATATATATATATATTTAATTTTTTAATTTCTTTTTCGCTTAATATGAATGTCATCATCCTGTCAAATATGAATACGCGCTATAATGGAGAAGAACACACGAATAATCTATAGACAAAAATTTTTCGCAAACAAATATAAATGAAATACTTACGGTAATTGAACGTATGAATCCATCTTCCGAACCTGATGCAGAAACGTAGCATGAACATTAGTACACGTATGAATTTCAGATCTTATTTCCATTTTACTAAACGTTTTTACAGAAACGTAACCCTGATGTTCTGGTAATATTTTGAACACTAAGTATTTGTGCGTGTTAACACATTGCAGAAAATCAATTTTTGATTGCTAATTAAATGCGAGAGCGAGAACCTAGACTATCAGTCTAGGTTAGTCATTTTACAGACTAACTTTTCGCAAAAAATCCTCGCAGATATTTATATGACCATTTCCGATTAATGACATAAAAAATACAAACGTTAGATTTTATAACAAAGATTTTTAGAGACATCCAGTGATGGCATCAATGTAATATGACATCGCAAAATCACCAAATTTGCAAGTTTCAATATAGCCTTGTCAGCGTAACATAAAAATTTTTTCCAAGAACATTTAACATGTTTTGCAATGACAATGATAATGTAATATGATAAAAAAAAATGCAACGTTGTCAAATAATATATATAAAATATGATGTAATTGAAATGCGACATTGCCAAACAGTGCAATATCAGCTAATATACGGCTACTTTGCCGACGTAATATAAGAAATTTTTTCGAGGACCTTAACATGTTTTGGCGACAACGTCATCAATGTAATACTACATCTGCATTTGATACAATACTACATCTGCAAAAATGCAACATTTGCAATTTCATCAAACAATAACTGCTTTGTTAGCGTAATTTAAGATTTTTTCAGGGCATAAGATGTCTAGGCGATGACACCATTAATAAAAATAGCGCACATAATGATATAAAAATAACAAGATTTATCAATCAAATAACGTCATTAGTCAATTCGACAGCGCAAGTGACAACATGGAGCGTGATTTGATTGAACAAGTTACCCTGCTTAGTACTACAGACGAGTACAGCGCGTGGGAATAGCGATGCGACTTATCAAATCATTGGAAGAGCAGAGCTGTATCGAACACTAGCAATTATCAATTGATAGACAATCACTGATCGCATATATCGCGCGGCTCGAGAGTCTGAAGAAATCTGTGCGTGGAAGATTCGTGCATGTTGACGCCGGATACGGACTCCGTTGACACGTCATCGAAACGGTGTTCGAAAGCCATATTCTGAGGGCGCGATGATAAGCTCTAAATACATATCGAGTCTCGACGATTCTTCGAAGAACGAAATTGTGTTCAATATGTGCATAGTGTAATGCAACGATATGACTATAAAAATAAACACTAACTTTTTAATAGCGTGTTCGTGGCGGGTGATAAACGCGCGAATAAAAGTATCGCCACCCGAACTATGAACAATTCACCGATTTGCGCGAGTGGTACGTGTCGCGCGTCGTCGAGCCTACTCTAACATCACTGGAAGAGTTTCAGGAACACGAAAACAGATGGGCATTGTCGCGAATACTAAATTTACCGATGAATGCGAAACAAGCATAATTCTCTGCATAGGATATCATACCAAACTCTCGCGACAAATTATGCTAAAAAGAGCAGTAAATATTTTAGAGTAAAATGATTAAGATAAAATAAATAATAAAATTAGAAATATGCAAATCGCAGACAATGTGTGTTTCGCATGATTAGTTGTTGCCGCCTTACACCCAAAAACATGAAATCTGCATCCTCGTATCTGCATTATATATCAGTTCTATATCTCGCGGACATCGAATTTCCAATGACGTCAAATTAAGAAATTTGAAATTTTGAATGACTTCCATCAATGTCTACACCAATGAAAAGAGGATTGTGCCAATATTCGCCGAAAGAGGAGCAAGCACATAAATTTCTTGTACATGGAGGATGACAATACGAGATTTTACGTTCATCAAGAATCTATCATGACTTTTCAGCCCACAAATCAATAAAAAGGAGCATAAGAAATATTTCTATGATAGGTACATAATAATAATAATAATAATAATAATAATATAATATAATCTATAATATGATGTGTATAATATATTGATATATAATATAAAATATATAATATATAATATATAATATAATACTTTTTTCAGATGCCTCCATTACTTCAACTCGAGCGCAAAATTGGAGATTCACAGCGAAGACTATGGAAAATTGAATGATTGCGCGAGAAAGCTCCCGAGCGAGGACGATAAATGGCTAAGTTTCGACAACCATTGCAGAAAGAAACGCGTCCAATTCGTTGTCTACGCCGACATGGAGTGTGCATTGGAAAAAACAAATGGGAATCCTGAATCAGATGTATACGTATCATCACCACAACATGTTAATATCGGATACTAAGTGCACTGTTAGTACGACAGCTCACTGTCGGGTTATTGTTTTTGTAATAATTATGGTTCACAGTAGAACTCAGAAATTTGGAGCACAGTGCACGGTCTATAATTTCGACTAACGTACTCATGCAGATTTCACGCGAGACGATTGGCAAAAATTTAACAGCGCTACGCATTATCACATGCGAGAAACCGTTTGCGCCAGATGATTCGCGGATACGCGATCACTACCACTTAAGCAGGCGATACAGAGGACCCGCGCATTCAAATTGTAATCTAAATTATAAAGATTCACATTGCATACCTGTAGTTTTCCATAATTTATGTCAGGCTGTGACAGGCATTTCGTCATCAAGGAAATTGCCACCGCGTACGAAGGACACGTTGATCTTTTACCGATGATTAAAGAAAAATATATCTTGTCTACTGAACATATCGATAGTACTAAAATTGATAGAAAAATTGTGTAAAAAATTATGGCTAGTTTATAAATTTGTTCAGATTTTTCGCTTCTTTTTTGGAAAAATTGGCATCTTTCTCAGTAAATATATATAAGCTACGGATATTACAACACAAATTTTTCAGAAGAAAATTTTAATCTTTTGACATGAAAAGGCATTTTTTCATACGAATACATTGACTGTGTCGAAAGTTGGAGAAGCTATGTTTATCGCCTTGCGAGTCGTTTTACAATTCATTGACAGACGACATCGTATCTCAGAACACTTACACGCACGCCGTCAATGTGTGACAGTTCTCCACTCAGTGAATATAGCGACTTACATTCTGAAAACGGACATATTGTTGTTGGCCACGTCTTTGAAAATTTTTGCGACAGTTGCACTGCGAGTTATGGGCTCGATCTCGCGTATTATTATCTTATCGGGCTTCACGTGGGAAGCTATGTTGAAGCAAATGGATGAGATTTGAACTGACAGACATTGGTAATATTTATCGAGCATATATGCAGTGGTCTCAGTATTCGAATAGGTACGCGCAAGCCAACAACAAATATAGGGTCTTTCAATAGGGACGAAATTTGTTAGAGCATAGTAGCCATGTTGTTAAGATGACATCTGTCAAATTTGTTGTGAATTGTTTAGTAGTGTATGGCAAATCACCATGGAAGGTCATAGGGTTGAGTAACGTGTGCAAATCATAAAATTTTATTATCAAAATCAGTGCTCCATTTGAGAAACGTTCCGCGCATTACGTGATTTTTATCCTCGCCACAACCGTCCTGCCGAATCGACTATTGAACGTTTGGTGGCTAAATTCGAGTCAACCGGTTCGATAAATAATCAGCCAATACCAGTACATCGCCGAAACGCAAGGTCTGCTGAAAATATCGCTGCTGTGCGTGAGAGTGTACGGGAAAACCCGAGGCGGTCAATTTCTCATCGTTCACAAGAACTTGGCCTTTCTGCGACTTCAACTTGACGAAGTGTCGGGACTTGGTTCTACACCCCTATAAAATCCAATTGACCCAGGAACTTAAGGTAAACGACCATAGACAACGCCGTGTGTTCGCTTTGGAGCAGTTGGAAGTTAACCCAAATTTCGCCAAACAAATCATCTTTAGCGATGAGGCCCATTTTTGGATGAATGGATATGTGAACAAGCAAAATTGTCGAATTTGGGACAATACCAATCCACGCGAGATACACCCGCTCCAAGAGCGGGTACATCCCGAGAAAGTCACTGTTTGGTGCGGATTTTGGTCTGGCGGAATCATCGGTCCGTACTTCTTCCAAAATGAAGCGGGCGTTGCCATAACTGTCAACGGCGCTACAGATCGATGATAAGCAATTCTTGTGGCCTAAAATGGATGATATGGATACCGATGATATGTGATTTCAACAGGATGGCGCTACGTGCCACACACCGTATGATGGACATTCTGCACGAGCGATTTGAGAGCATTGTTTATCTCGCGCGGCGGCGACGTGAACTGGCCATCGAGATCGTGCGATTTAATGCCTTTAGACTTCTTCCTTTGGGGCTATCTTAAATCGCAGGTTTATACGAATAAACCGCAAACAATTGATGGTCTCAAAATCAACATAACAACGCCATCCAGCAAATTCAACCAGATTTATGCGAGAAAGTCATCGAAAATTGGATCGCCCGAATACGTGTCACCAAGCGATGCCGGCGGACATTTGTGCGACGTTATATTCCATAATGCCATAAAATATTCTTTCAAATAAAAAAAAATTGAATGGATATCTCACACACAACTTGTTTTATTTACATTTAAAAATCGAGCGTCCTTATTGAAAGATCCTTTACATGCCATCGTACGATCTATCAAAACCGTCATTGTATTTGATATATTTACTATGACATCAACAATTTGTACAGCTGAACAATATATCAACCCTTGCCTTATATCGATTTTTATGGATCAATGACGTACAAAATTTTGACTTTATGACCATAGCGTTAAATTCGGCAATATTCTCGAGATGGACGCGAAGTACCTGCAGCATCTTCATGATGCGTATACTGACCCATCATTCTGTCCAACGCGAGAGAAATCTATAAAGAAACCACCCGGCAAATGCGATGACAAACTTCTCGCAACATTATGCGATAAACAGCGTTACGTCATACAGTCGTAGCAGTACTCATGACTCTCCGTATCGCAAAGTTTACGGTTCACTGTATACTACAATTCGCGCAATCTCCATGGCTACGCGATTATATAGAACTAAACACAATATTTAGAAGTTTGGCTAAAAATAATTTTGAAAAAAATTTACATAAACTTATGATTAACGCGGTATTTGACAAAACTATGGAGAACGATACACGATCGCGTCGATATAAAATATTAACACAATGGGAAGGCAGGAAGATGCTGAAGCAATGATCGCGAAACCAAATTTCCACAGTAGTAGCGTCTTTTCGAAGAATCTCGTTGCGATAGAACTTCGTAAGCAGTTCAACTTCACTCGAAGTGAAGTTTGATATACGTGGATATGTGCATCCTCGATTTATTCAAGACACATTTATAACAACTTTCACCATGACTTTACACCACTGTTTCACGTAAAATGCAAAATTATGTATATCGATACTGATAGTTTCATAGAATGTGACGACGTCTACGATATCATGAAACGCGATATAATTACAATAGATTTGACACGAGCGATTACTCGAGTGAAAACACGTACAGCATTCCGCTCGTAAATAAAAAAGTTCCTGATCTTATGTTCCTGGTGCTATGATCGAATTCGTTGGGCTTAGAGCGAAAATGTATGCCTTGCGTGTAGAAGAAAAGAAAGAAGAAGGCAAAGGGCGTCAAGAGCAACGTTATAGCGAGGTCTATAGCGTTCGAGGATTACAAGCGGTGCTTGAATAACGCAATCGAAGTGACGCGCAGACAGTCATGCATAAGATCAAAATTGCACGATGTGTATACTATATCAGAAACAAAAATTGTGTCCGTACGACGATAAACAGTATATCGTGACAGGTTCCATCAACGCGCTGCCACGGAAACATTACTGATATAAATAAAACACATTTGTATTGAATAGTATGTTTAATATGTATAATATAGTATGTATAATATTTATAATATATTAGGTGTACAAAAAAGTTCTGAGCTTTTTTTTGTAAAATTCAATCTTTATTCGTACGTAATCGTACGGAAATGGCTTGCTGCGTAACGCCAAGCTGTTCTGCAAGCTCCTTTTCAGT
>Ga0157363_1002555_pt1 | contig 16095 bp, 16 predicted proteins | sample AttsexASBM1_FD_111477 | JGI IMG/M metagenome (GOLD analysis project Ga0157363, IMG submission 111477) | Fungus gardens microbial communities from leaf cutter ant in Ribeirão Preto, State of São Paulo, Brazil - Atta sexdens ASBM1 | ecosystem: Host-associated > Fungi > Mycelium > Unclassified ...
GTGGAAGAGTCTAGAGCGGTCTGGAAGGACTTAGGGTCTAGAAGGATTGGGAAGAGTCTAGAAGGAGTTAGGGTTAGGAGTGACGTCAAGGGACATGGGTTCCTCATGGTGTATACATGGTGTGCACATGTACAGCAGAGATTAAAGGTATGACGTCAGGGCACATGTAGAAAGCATGATAGCCTTATGGAAAACATATGTGGATGAGTAATAGGACATGAGGTAGAAGCATGGTGGATGGACATGAGGTAAACATATTGTTGTAGCATGGACCATGATGTAATAGTATAAATAGAGGAGCAATACAGCGAGGGCTCCTTGTCGAGTTCTCTTGTAATCTCCCATTCGTTACTTGATAGCCCACTGGAGAGCTTTGCTCGTTGTAAGATCATTTGTCCTTGAGTGACAAGTGGTTGCTATAACATAGCTCCTATTACACTGAGTGGAGGTTTCAGTATTAAGATACTGACAGGAGTGACTCTGCCATAGAAGACTGAGTCAAATAGGAGTATCTCTGTCATGAAGGACAGAATACCTGGATGATTGTATCACTGCTATGAGACATGTTGCAAGTAAGATGGCTGCTGTGGAAGGCAGGCTTTATTTGGATTAGCTATTGAAAAGGAGTATACTGCAGAGATGTGTTTTCCAGATAAGTAGACTTGGCATATAATAGTATTTCCCCCTTAGGACTGAGCCTTCAAAGTTCTATTAAATTTATTTTTGTTTTGTAGTCTAAATACGTGAGTAAGAAAATCAAGAAATCAAATGAAGATAAAAGTCTGAAAGTTTGAAAGAAACTCCAAAAAGTGCATGGAAGCTAGGGGTTAATGAGAATAAGCAGACTGAATATAATAAGAAATTAATGAAGGAATCCCTGTTAGAAAGTGTACAGAGGCAGGGGGCAAGTGCAACAGCATAATCAGAACAATGGGAGTGGACCAGACTTGATAGGATATGTGATGTGGAAATTAGATACCAAGCCAGAGGCACGAGTGAGTTCCAATGCAGGAATCCACTCAGATTCATTTCCAGTGTCTTCATACCCTAGCCAGATCACCTTGTACAGGAGTTTGTATGCCTGTCAACAATTGATTTTAGAGTCCACTATCTGAGAAATTTCATATTTAGATTTCCTGGCAATTATAACTGGAGCAGGGGCCAGTTATGCTCTCTTGGAGAAGGAATTGAATGTGGCAGGTTTGAGCATGGACACATGGAAGACTGGATGAACAGAGCACATGGACTCTGGAAGATAAAGGGTGAACAATAGTGTACTAGGCTGAGTGATGATTTCATAGAGTCTGAGATATTTTTTGGAAAGCTTTTTTGAAGGCTAAGTGGTTCTAAAGAACTGAGCCTTGATAAAGACTTTATCACCTACTTTGAAATCAGGAGCAGGGGAACATCACACATCAGCAGATTGTTGTTGATAACACTGTTGGGCCACAGAGATTTCAGCTTTGAGAGTACTCTGTAACTCATCAAGATCTATAGCAAAGTCATGGGCTTAAGAGGAAGCAATACCATGTTCAGGGTGAACAGTGATGTTCAGATGATATCTCTTATTAGCAAAGAATGGGGAAATACCGGTAGTAGCACTTGGAGTATTGTTGTAGGCAAACTTTGTGAGAGATAGGAGTTCAGACCAGTTGTCTTGCTGGTAGTTATAATATACATGGAGATATTGCTCAAGAGTCTGATTTGTGCATTTGGTTTGTCCATTACCTTTGGAGTGGTAACCTGAGGTGAAGTGAAGCCACATGTCCAAAGCAGTGCCTAAAGATCAGAAGAAGTTTGACATAAACTCTAAGCCTCTGTTGGAGGTGACATGGGATGGAACACTGTGTTTGGAGAACACATGAAGAACAAACAGATGTGCTAAGTCTATGGACATAATAATATCATGGGCAGAGATAAAGATTATCTGCTTGGTAAGCTAGTCAACTATAACTAAGATAGTGTCAAACCCAGAGAATGACGGAAGTTTTTTGATGAAGTCCATAGAAATAGAATTCCATGGTCATTCAGGGATAGGAAGTTGTTTGAGAGATCCATAGGACTTGTGACATTATGGCTTGGATCACATACAAGTGACACAGGACTTGCAGAATTGTTATACATCAGCATGGAGGCTGGGCCAGGAATATCCATAGTGAACTAGTTCTAGTGTTCTGTTTTGATCATAATGTCCAGCAAGGATGTGATCATGATTATACTGGAGGACATGTGTATAGAGATTACCAGCAGATGGTATATAAATTCTGTTATTAAGGAGGAGAAGACTGTTCAGATCTGTAGACCACCAGCCATCTACAGAGATGTGTTTTGTAGCAATTGGGTCACTAAAAAGGGCCAAAAGGATGTCTTGATGTAGGGTGTCCAGATCAACTATTGTAACTGTACAGAGAGAAAGAAAGAGCAGGATAGTAGCTTGTATAGAGGCTGCTAATTGTTGTTGAGTAAAGATGGGTTTGAAGTTGTGAGGATTGACTGTGGCATAGCCAGTATTCCCCCTTTTAAAAATAGACATCCCATTGTCTAGTGAGAGCATCTGGTTTGGTACCAAGACAACTAGGATGGAACCTGATGACAAGGTTGAACTGGAAGAGGTACTTGGACCATCATACTTGTCTCTAGGTCAATACCTTGGTAGTAGAAAAATACTCAAGGTTTTTATGATCTGTAACAACATTGATGGGATAGGCTAGACCTTCTAAGTAGTGTCGCCAAATCTTGAAAGCTTCAAAGATCACAAGCAATTCCTTATCATGTATGTCATAATTCAACTCTGCCACAGTGAAAGTGCAGGAGTGAAAAGCAACCGGATGAACTTCATTTTCTTCATTAACTATGGAAAGGATTGCAGTGAGAGCATAGTCTAAAGCATCAGTTTCCATGATGAGTTGAGCATCAGAAATCTAATAAGTGAGGATAAAAGCAGAGTTAAATACCTTCTTGAGAGAATTGAAAGCATTATGAAAGGAGGAGTCAAAGTTCCAAGGGATGTTCTTCCAGGTAAGGTATATCAATGGAATCACAATGTCCAAATAGTTAAAGATGAACCAGCGATAGAAATTAGCAAAACCTAAGAAGGATTGAATATCCTTGACTTTCTTAGGCTCCAGCCAGTCTTGAATAATCTTCACTTTATTGTCATACATGGTAAGGCCAGAAGAGGAGAGGATGTATCTCAGATACTCTACTGACTTGGAGTGAAATTCACATTTCTCTGCTTTGGCATAAAGGCTAGCTTTGTGGAGATGCTTGAGTACTTCTTTAACATACTGGTGATGTTCAGCCATATTATTCAAGTAGATGAGTATATCATCCAGATAGATCATGACACAGACATCTAAGAGATTAGAGAAAATGTCATTTATGAATTGCTGAAAAACTATAGGAGCATTGGTGAGACCAAAAGACATTACTGACCATTCAAATGATCTGTAGCATATCCTGAAGGTAGTCTTCCATTCATCACTGTCAGCAATGCAAACCAAATAGTAAGCATGGCAAAGATCTATCTTTGAATAAACCCAAGCTTTGTGAGGTGAGTCCAGTAGATTGGAGATGAGTGGGAGTAGATAGCGATCCTTTTTGGAGATATGGTTAAGACCGTGGAAGTCGACATAGAGGCATAGTGAACCATCTTTCTTCTTAACAAATAATACCAGTGCACCATATAGAGATGAGGTTGGTCAGATGAAACCTGTATTGAGGTTTTCCTCAATGAATTTCTTCAGAGCCTCTTGTTCAGATGCCAAAAGAGAGTATATGGGGCTAACTGGAGGTTGAGCACCTTCTCCCAAATTAATTTTGAGGTCATAAGGATGATGAGAAGTAAGGACTTCAACTTTAGTATTGCTGAAAACATTGGTGAATTCATAATACTCAGAAATGTCATTGGAAAGGTCAGAAGCTTCTGCAAGTTTTGTGGAATTAGCCTAAATGTCCAAAGAGCAAAGATAGAGTTCAAAATTACTAGAGCCTAGAAGTTTTGATGCTTGTAAGAATGCTGCAGCACCAATAATAGTGATGTTAAGTTGCTCAGAGTTAGACATGGAGGTCTCAGATGTAAATATGGAATCTGCAGAATCTGATGATTGTAGAGGGATATCCAGAAGTGACAGAGATACCAATGGGGTGTTAGCCATGACATAAGGAGAAGCAAGATTTCCCACAAAGATGAACAGAAGTTTATTGATCCATTTATCCAGTCAATCAGTGGATTGTATTGGGTGAGCCAGTTGTATCCAAGGACCAAAGAGTAGAAAGAATCTAGTAGAGTGACATAGAAGTCCAGATTCATACAATTACTGGTGGAAATAATTATGGGTAAGTTAGCAATTTTGGATATGATGCTGTTTGATAGTCCATCAAACAAGCAGAGAGCAACTAGAGAAGTTGCGGATGTCTTCAAGTGGTGAGTATCCATGAATCTAGAGTCTACAAAGCAATGAGTAGACCTGGAGTCAATGAGGGCTTGGAATGGGATTTTATTAATGTGGTCCTGACCAAGGATCAAAAGAGAAGTAAGGGAAACCAAGAGTAAATGAGGATTGGAAAGAGTGGATACATTGAGTTAGATGGGACTCATTGTTGCATAGGGAAGTTCAACATGGCTCTCAGTCTGTGCAGAGTTCTGGGGGTCACTTTCTATTTTTCCAAGAATTTCTCAGAAGTAGCTGCCAGAAGATCAGCAGTTACTGAAGCACCGTGGCTCTTGGAAGTGACTGTAGTCTGCTTCTTGGAACAGGAGTCCAATTTATGGTCTCCTGCACTACAGTAGAGACACAGGTTGTTTTCAAGATACTTCTTGTGCTTGTTACTAGTCAACTTGCTGTTGCTGGCCAGCTTGGAAGAGAGGTCCATCCATGGAGAATTTGATTGTTTCTTGGAAGTGGGAGATAGAGATAGTTTGAAGGAGGATATCTTGGTAGATGAGGCCACTGGAGATGGGTTTGCCTTATTCTAAGAGACCATAGCATGACTAGAGGTGGAAGTTTTTCCTTGCTTCCAGTTGTGAGACTTGAGAGCCTCTTTCTCTACCTGTCTTACACAGTAGTGTTTGTGGTCATGTTCCCAGTAGCAGTGATTGATAGTCATTGCCAAAGTATACATATTCTGGAATAAGGTAGGTTTTCCTTGTTCCTGGGTAGAAATTGAATCCTGAATCCAATTTGGGAGTTTCTAGTAATAGCGATGGCACAGCACATTATTCTCCCAACCTAATTGGGAGGCATAGCACACAAAATCTATGTTATAAGTGGAAATCTTATCACTAGGCTTCATACAGAGATTATCCAGCATGTTAGCTGCTTCACCTATGGGGTCTAAGAGACCAAAATGTTGATGTAGCTCATTAACAAACAGGTTTCAGTCGGGAAGCTAGTCTTGTAGGATACTCTGGTCTTTTTGGTTGAAGCCCATCTCAAACTAGTCCTGGGCTACTCCCGTGAGATAAGTCATTGCAAAGTTGATTTTTTCAATGTTTATGTCAAATTGCACTGGATTAGCATGGAAATAGAGGCAACACTGAAACAAGAAATTATTGAGCTTGTCAGACTCAGTGTTACTAAAGATGTTGAGGATGTGGGCTTTAGTTTCCCTTGAATTAGTATTAGAACTAGGGGTCTGATTAGCATTAAGAGTATTGGCAAGTTGACTAAGTATGTCAGCTAACTGTTCATTAGTATTATCACTCTGACAGGGTTTTGACTGTGAGCAAGTGGAAGAAGTAGGTCTATTAGCTGTTAAATTAGTAATAGGATTAGTAGCAGGAGCATCCTCCCAGTTAGGATTGTTGTCTGTAGGGACAATACTTGGGCCAGAAACAGGTGAAGCTGTCCAGCCAGGATAGATGGTACTAGATAAAGATTTTCAGAGATGAGTAGCCTCTTTGGTGAATTCATCTTGAATATCATGGAGCATTTGGCAGATAAGCCAAATGGTCACTGAAATGTGAAATAGTGTTAAAAGATGTCCTAAGTGGTGGGACCGGAATTGAAGTTGAGGAATTACAGTAAGAGGAAGCCATTTTGGACTTTGAAGTATGAGGGTTGTTTTGCAGATGAAACTGCAACAGAGTATTTAGTAGACAGAACTGCTCAGAAGTGATAGCAGACTTGGTAGTCTGATAATACTGTCAGGCACAGTTCACACTGGGGGTGAAAGTCCATGAGATGGGCTTGGATGTGTGCAAACTTGTGGAACAACCCTGGCTTCAGCTTATATGCTGTACTGTCTGTCTGCTACATGGTCACAACTTCAGATAAGAGGAAGAAGTATGAGATAGGAGTGAGTGCTGATTTGGTATGTTGCTGTTGAATACCAGGGATTGAGTTCAATAAGAGTTATCTTTGTCAATTATTAGACTAGTGAATTACAGTGTAACTACTAGTCTTATATACAGATACATACTATAGAAGATGCTTGGTATTTCAGTGGTATGGCCTTTATTGCCCCAAGTAGAGGTTTCAGTGTTGAGATACTGAAAGGAGTATGACTCTGCTATAGAAGGCCGAGTCAGATAGGAGTATTTCTATCATGAAAGACAGAATATCCAGATGATTACATCACTGCCATGAAGCATGTTGCAAGTAAGATGGCTGCTATAGAAGGTGAACTTTATTGGATCAGCTGTTGACAAGAAGTGTACCACAGGGATACATTTTCCAGACGAGTAGACTTGGTACATGACACATTCCCAGCTCTTCTAACAAAGAAGAGGATAACTTGGTAAGCACTCCTAGTCATCCTAATTGGCTAACCTTTTTCAGAAACTCTACTAACTCTCAAGAATTGCTAAGAGTTATCACTTATATCAACATAAGACTTTCTTTTCTTTGTTTCTCATTTCATAAAGATATTTTCAATCACAGAGATATTTCTCTTATTTCATTTTTCAATTGTGGTTTTATTTATTTTCTTTTGAACATTTATTTAAATTCTTCTCAAATAACTTTAAAGTATCTTAAGAATACTAAAGCTAATATCAACAATGTTCTCATTATAACAGGAGACTTTAGCTTCAGGGATAGCCTGTAGGATTGTTTGTTCCCCAATCATTCTGTATATAGCAAATTACTCGTGGAGATTGCTGACTCATTTCAGTTGAGTATTTCTAGTCCCACTTCTCAAATTCTTATAAGATATGCTGATAATCAAGATGATTCAAATTTGACAATTGATCTCATGTTTCTTCAACCTACTTTAAATGAATTCAATAATCATGCCATCCATCCAGAATAGAGACTCTTATTGGACTATACCCCTCTAACAGTGAAAATCTCAATTCTTGAAGAGTATATTCAATCCAGAAAATGAACTATCATCAAAAACAGTGACAAAGATTCAAAGTTCATTTCTGACATTACTGACTTGATCAAAAGTCTCAACAATATTCATATTAATAGCATAGAAGATCTAGAAAACACTGTACAGAAATTCACAGATCGTACTGATGAAATCTAGCTCAAACATTCAAAAATTGTCAACATTACTAGAAATTCAAAATTGTGGTGGAATAATAACTACTGAAGACACTTGGATCTTTACAGAAATTCTAAATGCTTAAAAAATTGGAAAACTTTCAAGAAGACAGTAAAAGCAACCAAAAGAAAGTTCTTCAACAAGAAACTACAAGAAATCTTGAACAGGAAGAAAGGTCCATGAGATCTCATGAATTGGGTCAAGAATCATAAACTCCCAGCAATTAAAGCAATCAAGTACAATGGTCGACCTTGTCTTAAAATTAAGAATCTTTGGCAAGCCCTCCATGAGTCTTTCAACACAGCTCAACATCAACAGGCAGACACATCAATTCTTAAAGAAATTTCTAACAAAGCTGTATTTCAATGGTCTCCTTTCTCTAAAGAAGAATTTATGTCAGCTATCAATAAATGCAACAATAATTCCACTCCTGGACTAGATAGATTGTCATGGAAACATCTAAAAAAGATCCTAAAAAGTTCAACATGTTTTGATAACATCTTGAATATTGCTAATACTTGTATTGACTTAGGACATTGGCCTTCACATTTTAAAGTGTTTACATCTATTATTATCCCCAAACCTAACAAGACATTATATGACACTCCTAAAACATTTAGGCCCATCATCCTGTTAAATACACTTGGCAAACTAATTGAGAAGGTTGTTAGTGAAAGGCTTCAATTCCAACCCTTATCCAATAATTCAATCTATTCTTGCTAACTCAAACAACAATCTATGACCAATGCTGGCACTCTCTTAATCCATCTCATATGCTCAGGCTGGGTAAAGAATTGCTCAACTAGCACTTTGGCATTTGATATTGCACAATTTTTTCCCTCTCTTAACTATCAAATACTTTCTCTTATCATGGATAAAGCAGAATTCAATCTAAGAATCTTTCGCTTTTTCAGCAACTACTTGGTAGGAAGAAAAACTAAGTATTTATGGAACAATTTTTCTTCTCTATTCTTTGATGTTAATGTTGGTATGGGACAAGGTTTAGCTCTTTCACCTATTCTATTTGCTCTTTATCTATTGCTGGTTTTTCATATTTTTGAAAAAAGATTAAAAAATCTAAAAATTCCTGTTTTTTTCATTTCTTTTGTAAATGATAATCTTCTTATCTCCCAGAACAAATCCTTCAAAATTTTGAATGCAAATCTTTTTTGTAGTTATCATGTTATATATTGTCTTTTGGATCATTTTGAACTTGTCATTGAACAGGGGAAAACTTCAGTTTTCTATTTTTCTAGAGCTCAAGGGGCTTTCAATCCTCCCTCTCTTGATCTTTCCATTCTAGGAGGACCCATCCTTCATCCCAAAGAGATGTGGCAATATTTGGGATTCATTTTCAATAGAAAATTGTTCTTTCATCAACATATTAACTTCTATATGAATAAAGCTATATCAACAGTTAAAAGCATGAAAATGCTTGGAAATTCATCAAGAGGTCTCATCTCTACTCAAAAACATCTTTTATACAAGACATGCATCCTTCCCATTGCACTATACAGCTTCCCTTTGTGGTACTACAATAATGCCCTATTATTATACCTATTCAAAGTTTTTAAACACATGCAAAGGAGAGCTACTCTTGGGATTATTGGAGTGTTCTGAACTTCCCTGTCCATAGGCATTGAGGCTATTGCTAGCCTTATTCCTATAAATCTACATCTTTGAAAGCTTGGCAGAAGATTGCAACTTCATACTCAATTGCTTCCTCCAAATCATATCATCAGATCGTTGTTAAAGTCAAATCACTCTTTGTAACTGGAAAATCACTATTTATTACTGGAAACATTAACTGTCAAACAATGATTGAAGGTTAAAAGTTCTATTGTGGATGCTAATAACAGATTGAATGGAGTTTCTAATTCTTTTGATCCATTTAATAACAAACTTTCTCTTGAAAACAAACTGATTGATTTGTATTCTATTATTTTCATCATTTGGACAGGAAAAGCTCTAATATGAGAAAGACTCATCTTTGTCATCTTGATGAAATTGTCTTCAATGCATCATCTGATCCCAAAATGGCTATTGTTATATTAGACACAAGTATCAAAAATCAAGTTGCCATATCCATCACTCATGTACATATTCATGATTTCCCTGTTATCAAAACCATCCACCATGCTGTAAATGTCACTTCCACTGAAGCGGAACTATTTGCCATCAGATGTGGATTGAATCAAGCTATTCAGCTAACCAATATCAAACATATCATTGTCATCACCAATGCGATATATGCCACTAAAAGGATTTTTAATTCATTCATTTATCTGTATCAAATTTAGTTAGTGGCTATTTCTAAAGAAATCAGAGAATTTTTCAAGAGAAATGATCTTAACTCCATTGATTTCTAGGACTGCTCTAGCCAAGAAAATTGGACACTTCATAGTATTGTTGACAAAGAGACAAAAAAATCCAATTTATCACTGGTTTTCTCTTGTAAATTATCATGGGACTTTGGCCAAAAAGAGAAATGCAACAATATCATTAGTCAGTGGAAGATGATGTTTCAAGCTTTAGATTATAAAGGAAGGAGTTTCTTAGATCTTCTTGACAATAATCTCAATATTATTAAACCATTATATTCTGAAAGGGGATCATGGCTAAAACATTTTGGCCACTCTAACTCACTATGTGCAAGAGCTACAAGAGCAATTGTCAACCATTCTCCTATTGGCAAATATTGTTTGAGGTTCTTCCCTCAAGAAAATTCTGCATGTTGATGTAGCCTTTATCTGATTGAATCAAGAAGACATATTCTTTATAAATGTAAAAGATTTAACAACTATTGGAATCCTAGGAGAGATACATTATCTCATTTCATTCTCTTCTTAGAATTCAACAGTAAAGCATTTTCCTTTGGGGAACACATTACTTAAATTCCTTAAGATGATGTCTTTCATAGCACTTTTCTTTTATTTTGGTTTTTATTTTCATCTTCTTTTTTCATCTTTTCTTTTTCTTTTTCTTTTAGTTCTTCTTTTCATGTAGTATCCTTCTAAATGTATATAACTACTGAGTAGTTACCACAGTCTGCTGCCAAGCTCTATGTAATAAATTGTTGATTTAAAAAAAAGCATGATGTTACATGTCACATAACATGGTCACAATCCCAATCATATGTCACAGAAGGTTTTAAAATGATGATGTCATACAGCATGTTCTACACATGTTAACCTCATGGTATACACATATCTCTTTGTAGTAGATTGGAATAGAGTAGCATGAACTATAAGCTAAAATGTATATAAGATAGATACACTGTACTTAGGAACTCTATTGAGTTCTCTTGTGATAACCCAATCCAAGATTCTGTTCTTTTTCCAACTCTAAGAAATTTGAATTGTAACAAAACTAGTCTTAGGCAATGTAAGTCATTGCAAAGTTGATCTCTGCAATGTCAGTGTCAAATTGCATAGAGTTAGCACAAAAGTATAAGCAGTATTGAAAAAGAGAATTGTTAAGCTTATCTAGCTCAGTGCTGCTGGGGATGTTTCTTATAGATTCAAGGAAGATTTGGGAGTTAGATTATTCAAGTTGTTGACAAAGTTGACAATGTGACTAAGTACATCCGCTAGCTAATTGACAGTCTGTTTATTCAATGAGAACTGTGCTTGAGAGGAATCTAAAATGATATTAGAAGATATGTACAAGATTGCCAAAAATGTCAGCAAAGCAAAGTATGTTAACAACAACATCACTTCTTTCTCTTTTACCACCATCTTGTATGGTAGCACCTATAAGAGACTTAGTGAATATACAACTTCCTACTTCAATTCTCAGTTATTCAACCTCACAAATGTTCTCTTCCAACATGGAGATGGACGTCAGTATTGACAGTATCTTAAGGGGGAGATCTAACCTCTCTAGCAAATTAAATTCAAGAAGTTTCTCTGTTTTTTCCAACACTTCTTCAATTCTCTACCATGAACAAATAGAGATCAACAACAATAAGCCTGAAGAAGATATTAGAAAGCCAGTCAATAGCTTCCAACTATCCTACAAGGACAATATGAGCAAAGACAAGTCTGTTAGTAGGGTAGCTGATATTTCTTCTGCAGACAGGATACGATATGTCTCCAATAAGGCTTTGGCTCTAAATAATGCTTCTCAAACACAAGGCAAGACTAATGATAATAATAGGTCCAACAGCAGTCAACAAGCAACCTTCAACACTCAATTGCCATATGATGTTGATCAGGCAATGGATCAAGATTTGTGGAATGGTACATTCCAGCCTATCTCTCTCCATAGTTTATTGGAACATCTTCCTTCAGACATCAAAAATATCAAGATGCCTCTCAGTTGTGTCACTGAGTATATTCTCAACAAATTGGTTGAGAGATGTAAAGTCAATGATCTTGATGATCTCAAAGGCATTGGAAAAGTAGCTTAGGAGCTCATCTCAGCCTTTTATAATTCAGGTTGGAATGCCTTTTTGGTTGACAACAACATGTCTTTTAGAAGTAAAGTAACATCAAAATTTACTCTGAAAATCAACAATATACCAAAGAACAAAGGTAACAAAGACAATGAAAACACAGCTTCTGTCAGTAGATTATCTCCACCAATTCCAGCTAAATCATCTAAAGAAGTAAAAGATATTACAAAGTTTTTCAAGAAGATTAAAAACTCAAAAGAAAAAGAAAACATGAAGAAATCCTATGCACAAGCATCTTTCTCAGATAACATCGCTAGGAAAGTGTTGAAAATCAAGGAGGTGTTCTCTAATCTTCAAGAGAAAAAAATTGAGAACATCCAGAAAATCATCAACAGAGATGATAAACTAAAACCCAGACTCAACATAACTACCAAGAGGCCTTCACACAAACAGGTTATCATTCCAATAAATAGTGACAATATGGGCAAATTTATGGCAAACTCAAGCAATCACATTATTAACATTAATAGGTTGCTCAAAAACATCAAATCAGAGTGTAAAGTAGATTATATTAGATCAGAAAAATCTGATATCACCATTGTTACTGACAAAGTTGCATCTGCTTTAGATCTGCAAAATATAGAAAAATATGTCAAGAATGCCAATCAGATCAATGCAGAGAGTGTTCAAGCCCCTCGTCTACCTCAATCTAAGTCATATCTTAAGATTATTGGTCTTCCTTATCTCATAGAGAACATGAATGTTCCACTAAATTCAGAAGTAGTTGAAAAGATCCTCAAAAACAATCACATCTTCAACAATATCTTGCTCACTTCTAGGCCAAGAATTATCAAGATATCTCCAAAGTCAGATATGGCCATTGTATGGCTAGACATCTGGGATTTGCAAAGTAGCTCCAATACTAAAGGATTAATCAACAAGTGCTTTAACTTTGGAAGCTTCATCATTACAATTTGTAGGGCGAACATGAATTCTAGTGTTCCACAGTGTAAAAAATGTTGGAAGTGGGGGCATGGTATGCAATCATGCAGAGTTCAAGGATCAAAGTGTATAAAGTGCAACAGTCCACATATGTGTTATGACTTAAGCTCTGTGTTAAGCAAAAGACATACTCTTGTATTGAATAACACAAGCAAACTCAATAGAGTTCCTAAGTACAAGATGTCTACCTTATATACAAACTACTGATGGTCTGTGCTACACTCCTTTAGCTCTATCCCAATGACCATGTGTTTGCCTTGAGGTCAATATATGTTAACCATGTTATATGACATTATTGTCTCTAAAACCTTTTATGTTGTTCCATCATGTCATGTGAGCATGTGACTTGTGTAACCATGACTGTGACTTGTGTAAACACAAGTCATACCTATATCAAAATAAAGAAAAGGAAAGGAAACTCAAAATAAAATAAAAGAACATGAAAGAAAAAGGAAAATAGAAAATAAAACTAAGTCTGTTGTTTACAACTCTGACAATATGACTGAACACCACTGTCAATTCTCTTGGTTGTTGTAAGGCTAACCCAAAAACTAACCCTCTCAGGTTAGAAACCAAATAGTGCTATTCCTGCCCTCACTCATTTAAGTGCTTGAATTGCAAAGGGGATCACCAAGCCAATTTGAATCTTTGTCCATTCTGGAAACATCACTTTAACAAAAAATAGCACACTAAAGAATATCAGAAGATTTACGAGAGTAGAAGACAGTCAATCCATTCAGTTGTGAACAGTAATCTTGTATGATTATCAAAAACATTAAGATTTTTTCATAAAATGTGGGGAAAAACAATTCAGTCATCAACACTATCCTCAAAACTCAATTTGCATTTAATATCATTTTTATCCAAGAACCTTTGTAGTTGACAATCTGCTCTATAACAAGTACAAGAAGTAAAGAAAGAGAAGAATTGGTAAGAGTTCCTAATTGGATCACTTTCTCTAGGTCTTCCTTCAAAGAAAATGATTCCCCAAGAGTTGTTACTTACATCAACACAAGACTCTCTTTTCTTCACTTTTTGCTACATAAAGATATTTTCAATCATTGAAACATTTCTCTTATCTCATTTTTCAACAACAATTCAATTTTCTTCTTAATTAATATCTATTCAGATTCATCCCAATTGGCTTTAAAGTATCTCAAGAATACTGAAGTCATTATCAATAACATCCTCATTATGATGGGTGATTTCAATATAAGAGACAATTTCTGGGATCCCAATTATCCTCATTATTCTATTCATAAAGACTTACTTATAAATATTGCAGACTCCATACATTTGGGTTTATCATTTCCACTAAATCACGTCCCTACTAGATATTTGGATAACAATCAGGACTCAAACTCAGTCATCAATCTGATGTTTCTCAGATATGAATCTGAAAAACTGGTCAATCACTCTATCCACCCTGACTGGAGACTTGTTTCCAATCATACTCCTCTTACCATCAGCATCCCAATTCTTGAGGAACATATTCAAACCAAGAAGCATACAATTGTCAAGGACAGTGATAAAGAAAAGAAATTCATTAGTGAACTTATCAAATCCTTCAGTGTAATTGACACTTCCAACATCACTGACACCAATTCCCTCAAAAGTTCAGTTCAATTCATCACTCATGCCATTGAAAGTTTATAGGCCTAACACTCAAAAGCAGTCAACATCACCAAATGATCAAAGAGCTAGTAGAATGCCAATTGTAATAGAGATCTAGAAAAGTATAGATTATCAAAATAGATCAAAGATTGGAAACAATTCAGATGTATGGTCAAGAAAACAAAACAAGTATTTTTTAATCTGAAATCCAAGAAATTGCCAATAAAGGTTGTGGACCTTAGGCTCTCATGAACTGGGTTAACAAGCACAATTTACCAGTTATAGAGGCAATCAAATATAATAATCAACCATGTTTAGAAATCAATGATCTGTGGCAGACACTTCATTCCACTTTTAATAGGGCTCAACATCGTCAAATTGATATCAGTCTACTTAATGAAATTGTGAACAAATGTTCAACTTTGTGGATGCCTTTTTCTGAAGTGGAATTTATTAGTTCTATCAGCAAATGCAACAATTCTTTAACTCCTAGTCCTGACAAACTATTGTGGAGACATCTCAAGACCATTGTTAAAGACTCTAAGTGTCTGAAAAAAATTGTTGATATTGCTAATGTATGCTTCAAATTAGACTATTGGCTGTTGCACTTCAAAATATTGATATCCATTATTGTCCCTAAATCCAACAAAGAGTTATATGATTCTCCTAAATTATTTAGACCCATTGTCCTTCTCAATACAATTGGTAAACTCATTGAGAAAGTTATTGGTGAAAGATTCCAATTCCATTTGATTTTCAACAACTTCATTCACTCCAGTCAACTGGATGACCTAAAACAATGTTCGACAATCAACACTGGAATTGCTCTTACATACTTCATTCACTCAGGAATGGGTCAAGAATGTCAATACAAGTATCTTAGTATTTGACATTGCCACTTTTTCTCATCTTTAAATCACCAATTGCTTTCTTATATTTTCAATAAAGCTGGCTTCGATCTGAGGATTTCTTTTTTCTTTCAAAACTATTTAGTAGGATGAAAAACTCAATATGTTTGGAATTCCTTTTTCTCATCTTTCTATAATGTTGATGTTGGAGTTGGTCAAGGTTCAGCCCTCCCTTCTATTTTATCTGCTTTATACATTTCCCTGATTCTCTATATTCTTGAAAATCACCTAAAAATCCTAAAAATTCCCATTTCTTTTCTTTCATTTGTAGATGATGGCTTACTTGTGGCTCAGAACAAATCTTTATCAGTCTTGAATTCTCTTCTTTTCTATAGTTATCAAATTGTTTCTTCTCTTTTAGATAGATTTGATCTCATGTTGGAGTATGGAAAAATGGAAGTATTTCATTTCTCTAGATCATCTGGTTCTTTCAACACCCTACCACTCAACCTTTCCCCAATAGGCAGTACTATCTTACAACCCAAGAATTTGTGGAGATACTTAGACTTCATATTTGACAGGAAGTTAACATTTCATCATTACATTGACTTCTATGCTAATAAAGCTATCTCTATGGTCAAATGCATGAAGTTACTTAGGAACTCTTTCCATAGCCTTTTTTTTTTTTTTTTTTAATTCAAAATTTTTTTACAGGGGGGGATGGTAAGAGACACGTTTTAA
>Ga0157363_1002557_pt1 | contig 16092 bp, 10 predicted proteins | sample AttsexASBM1_FD_111477 | JGI IMG/M metagenome (GOLD analysis project Ga0157363, IMG submission 111477) | Fungus gardens microbial communities from leaf cutter ant in Ribeirão Preto, State of São Paulo, Brazil - Atta sexdens ASBM1 | ecosystem: Host-associated > Fungi > Mycelium > Unclassified ...
ATATATATATATATATATATATATATATATATATTTAAAGAATGTCCTATAAAGTGGTACAATATGCATCAAAATGATTAATTAAATACTCATATTATGTATATTATGTTTACACGTATCGCAAAAATTAAGATAATTCAATAGAAACTTAATTACCATCCCAGCAAACAAGAATGGATTGAAATGAATTAAAATAAATTCAGATTTTCAAAAATATTGATTCAATGTTAAAATGAATACTTTTCAATTCTGAATGCATTTTTATTCATTTATAGAAACTGCATGGAGCATATCTCTATTCGCTTTTTAATCTAAAAATAATATTAGCTTTTTCTGTGCACCCAATTGTTTAATTCAAAATTTTGAATAGGAAATGCAATTTTTCGATCCAATTGTATCCAATTGAATCTAATTGAATCCAATTAAATCCAAAAAAAAGTATTCGCTGTTTAAAATACGCATTCGGATAGAAAAAAATTTCAATCCATTTTAATTTATTCTCGTTTGCTGGGATAGTTTCTCTACAGAATCTTTATCTGATATGATAATAACATATTATTATACAATATTGATAACATTTTCAAAGAACGATAAGAATAGCATCCTTTATAAAAAAGTTCTCAAATTCAAAATGCACAACAAAGCTCATTTGCGGAAGCTTAAATTTTTAAAATTATGAGTATAAATCTATTGTGTTTGTGGCATATTATGACTAGGCGTTCCATGTTCCACTTTTGTTCTCGGCCTTAATCGGAATTATTTTTGCAAAATCTATATGTACACATTGATATATTATAATATTATAATAGTACACTACAGATTGATACATAATTATAAAAAAATTTTTATTACAAACAGTTTTTTTGTATTATTGCATTATATCAACCTGTGAGAAGTGAACGTCAGTAAAAATATACAAAGATATCTTCTATAAATAAAAAAAGCTTGTAGATATAAAAAATGAATATTTTAACGGAATTTATATTTTAATTTACTTTAAGAGTATAATATCTTCATAATACATATATCTATTTATTTTAATTTATTATCGAAAATAATATTTTTCTAAATATAACATAATGCATGTTATGTGTACACGTTTCTGTTTTCCCATCCTACAATCATTATCCCCTTTCTTGGATATTCCCTCCTTTTTGCACTTCTACTCACCTACTCTGCCTTTGTTATAACAATCATTATTATTTTACAACTTACCAAGTGAACATCTATAAATTTGGACCTAAGTTCTCTTGTGCAAAATTTGTTCAATTTGTGTTGCTTTATCTATATATATAGCTTTTTATATTAATTAAGTATATTCGTCTTTATTTTATTCGTTTTTATTAATTAAGTCGATTCATTTTTAAATGGATTGCAATCAATTTGCCAGGTACTTTTTTACTTTTAAAGATTTAATTTATACTCAATTGTTATATTTGTTATATTTATTCTGCAATCACGACAATGCTCATTTACAAGCATATTGTAATTTTCTAGATTTAACGCCGTTTTTAACAGTTTTTATACTTTGATGTTATACACTACGTAAAAAGAAATTCTGACCCGCACAGAAAAGTCGTGGCCTTCATTAATTTTGGTAAACGACAACTTCTTTTTACTACTGAGGAAACAAAAGTGAGTATTAAAAAAAATGTTATAATAAAATATTATAGTTTAATTTTTGTTTTTTCACAATTTTATCACTGCGTTAACAATCACATTATATGTATCGATTTAATTTTTAAATTGTAAATTATGTTAACATTAAGAATAACCGATCGGGATAGAAATAATGTTTGTTAGAATTTATTTTATTAATTGTTTTTAATAATTATGGCATTAAAGATCTTATCTAGTTCTATAATTTTCATTAAATAGAAATTCTTATTGCAATATATAATATATAGGAAACGTGATAGATAAAAGAGTTATTGCATTTAATTAATATTTGAAACATAAGAGTTAAAAAAATTATATCGAAATCCAATTTAGGAAAATAATATAAGTACAAACATTAATTTTATCAAATATATTTGTCTACAATAAACAATATAAATGTTAAAATTGATCTATTCAAAAACTTTTTATATTTGTATATTTGTATTTTATATTCGTATGTTGCCTATAATTGTGAGATCAAAACTTCTTTAATGCACTTAATGCAAAAAATAATTAAACAAAGATTTAAAAATTTTAAAAAGATCAAGTAATAATTACGACCGGTAATATATATTTTAAAATTTTTACCTTAAAACGAAAGAAACTAACAATTGATTTAATTGTGATATTAGCATTATATGATATTGAGATCGAGAATATGTCTTTCAGCACGATATATAATGGATAGTAAATGGAATACGTAAAACAGCTCCATGTGAAGATACGGACAAGAGAGATACGACCTAGTTTGTCCAAGTGGATATTCGAATAAACCTAAAATTGCAGGACGAGCCGATGATCAATAATGGTGCCAGTGCTGTTTGTCGCGTCTTTGTCATAGTTTCCGAATCGTTGGCTAGTAATTTGAATTAGTTTTTGCTGTACGAGACACAAACGCGTTTTAATACTTTTTATAAGAATTTCAGAAATAATTTTTGCAGATCCTCTAGAAACTTTGTGAGAATTACACTGTAAAATATGTACAGTAATAGATAATGTATGTATAATATATGTCATTCAACTAGCAAATATTAAACAACACACAGAATAAACATCTAATCTAGATTAGGTGTTTCTTTTCGCGGAATTATTTAAATGTACGTATTATTACAAGGCCATAAAGACATAATATTACAAGAATAGTTACCTTTATAATCGTTTATGCATAAACGATTATAAACGTAACTATTCTTGTAATATTATGTCTTTATACTAAACACAAATGTGGATGCTTTTTACATACGTGGTTTTTAACGATACATCGACTTGAGTTCGACGTTGATAATTTTGATAAACTATTTCATATATTGAAGTTATGTGCAGAATATAAAGCTTTTTGTAAAGCTTTTATAAAAATACGTAAAATTATTCTTGTAATAATAATAATAATATAACGTATTAATATAAACGTAGTATAAACATTAAAATTTAATATAAACATAAAATTTATAGTTAATTTTAATTTTATTCTTATAATGTATTTTTATATACAAGGTGACCGCATAATCTTTCGTTGCAAAGGCAAGGTAAAGCGGACTAAACTAGGTAAAAAAATTCTTTATTCTGCAATTTTCGCAATCTCTTTTTTAATTTTATAATTTAAATGTGAATTCGAGCATCGATTGCGTTAACAGATATGATGTCTCTGCTTCCATATTAATACTTTACTCTAAATTAATTTGAGTCGTTGACTTTTGCTGAACAATAATGGATCGATGATCTATCTGCATAACAATTGATATAGATTTGATTATCCTTTATTATGACGTGAAACAGGGACATACATTTGGATTTACTCTACTTCAATATGTAAGAAAATCTCATTATGGAATCTTTATTGACTGCATTAGGATGATTCACTACTTTATTATATCAGCGTTTCACCGACAAATATTTAATTAACAATATATAATTTTTATTTAACTTTATTGATGTATATATGTATATTCTATCATAAGCACGACATAAATCAGATAATATTAATTAATTTATTTTTATAATGTTGAATTTAAAATATTTTAATTTTAAAACATCTTTTTCCATGTGTATTTTTTTATTTCTTTAGAATAAATATTTCTTGCGTTTCAATAATAAATATAATTTTTTGTGTGATTTTTTAAATAATTCTCAAAACAGAGCCTATTAGTCTTGTATCATTAGAAAGTTTAATGGAATTTGAAGAAGAAGGTTCCGTTTGATCAAGAGTTTAATTAAAAGAAGATGGAAAACTGAATTAAAAGAAGTTTATTAATGATTAATTTAGCTGACAATTTCAAGCACAAAATTATTCAACTTTATTAAATAAATAATAAATTCTAAGAAATAAACCTAATGTAAATTTCCTTTATACGTTGAGCATTTTAGAACCATCCTTTTAGTGTTTTATAATATTATATTATATTTTTCAATGCAAGTGGAAATTCTTAATGTGTCATTGCAATTATTGATTCTTTAACGTGTCATAATGTTATATTTAGAAAAATATTATTTTCGATAACGAGTTAAAATAAATAGATATACGTATTATGAAGATATTAGGTGTAGTAAAAAGAAATCCATTATTTTTGCATGAAATTGAATGGAAAAATAATGAATTTCTTTTTACTACACCTAATATTATACTCTTAAAGTAAATTAAAATATATATCCCGCTAAAATATTCATTTTTTATATCTACAAGCTTTTTTATTTATAGAAGATATCTTTGTATATTTTTAGTGACGTTTACTTTTCACAAGTTGATAGATATAATGCAAAAAAACTGTTTGTAATAAAAATTTTTTTGTAATTATGTATCAATCTGTAGTGTACTAATGTGTACATACAGATTTTGCAAAAACAATTCCGATTAAGGCCAAGAACAAAAGTACATGGAGTGCCTTCACAATATGTCACAAACACAATAGATTTATACTCATAATTTAAAAAATTTAAGCTTTCGCGAGTGAACTTTGTTATGCATTTTTAATTTGAGAACTTTTTTGTAAAGAATACTGTCTTATTGTTCTTTGAAAATGTTATCAATATTATATAATAGATATGTAATTATTAAAATTATATAATATGAAATTATAGTTGGTAACGTTAAAAAAATCTTCATTTTTTTTGTTGCGAATAAATATTCAATGAATGGAAGTAAATCGTTACTTGTAAGTTATTGTTACAAATTACTTTTTTTCGTAATGGTAAATTTTACAGTTATTTTTATTGTTACTTTTTGTATTTTTGAATCTATTTATGACATAATTTCACTATAAATACATAATAATAATATTTAATATTATTTAATAATAATATTATTATTTAAGATACATTACTTTAAATACGAAGTGCCACTACAGTCTGAATGTTAGAAGAGATATTGAACTATTATATATATTCATTTAAATGAATTAATTTTAGAAATTATAATTGCGTGCGATATGATTGTCGGACTTCAATCAATCTGAAATATAAATAAAAATTATTATTTAATAATAGATAATATTTTAGGCATATTTTTATAATATTAAATGTAATGTGTTTTAATAATATTTTATTAAAATTATGTAATATTAACAATATTCCTGAAATATAAATGAATGATTATATTATATGTCCACTCCTAATAATATTATATGAGAAAACTTTTTTTACAATCATTTTTCTGCTCGTTGTATATATGTACGAATGTTATCATTTAAAAACACATTAATGATTTATTACAATTTTTTACAAAAATACTTATTATCTGTTTACAAAAATATTATAACAAATGTTTCGGCTCGCAATCATATATTTTAAATAAGTTAATTTAATGAAGAATATATATTGTATTATTAGAAACATCTAACTTTGATCGTTTATTGACGTTCTCTATTGTATTATCTTATGTATTTATCTTATGTATTTATAGTTAAAAGTTTTTACAAAATTATCAAATACTGTATGATATAAATATTAATATAAAATTGACAAAGATCACTAAGTCTTGAGAATTTGTAGATCAGATTCGCATAAAGGTGCCTCCAAATGATTTGGCCAACATAAATCAACTTTGCACATATTCATTAATCATTGGTCTACATTCATGGATAATTATGCAGGTCGAGTGTTTGTATGTATGTAATATTTGACAATCTGGCGCATATTGTTTATCACTTTTAATTCGCGCATATTGCAAATCATTTTTAATTCGAACATTACAGCGAATATCTCAGATGAAATATCTCAGAATATTTCTTTTGTTCCCCTTGACTCATTCTATGGGTTCCAATACAACTCCTTATTTCTGAGACTGAGATTTCTGTATAACTCTATCAATATTTCATCATTCTGGAACTCCGCCTTTTACATGTTTTGGTCCTCGATTATTAAATCCGTATCGAGTTCATATTCTGAAATCTCGCAAGAGTCCCAACGATATAGCTATGATGGTGAAATCAAAGATGATGCTTCCTCTTCCGGAATGCCCACATAAATTGGATCACCTAAGTGAACTATCCCGTTTGGCCCTCGCAATCCAAGATGAATTCCCATAGCTGGACTGTCACCAGTTGCAGGTCGAATTTGCGGATCGGTTATCTGTCTATAACTGTACAAGCAAATTTTATTAACAACACGAGGTACTCTAGTTATACTAAATTTTTCGACAACTTTTGCGTAAAATATTTTGTATAATATTTTTTTGCTATATATTGCATTGATTAAGAAAATCTTAAAAATATTGGGTTGTCCGGAAAGTTCGTGTCGATTTTGAAGGAAAATTGAAACGCAGAAGATTTAAATTTTAGTATACATTTATTATATTTAAATCTTTTGCGGCATGAACTTTCCGGACAACCCAATATTATTTTACAACTATATATTTTTTAATAAATATATGTACGTTTTCAAAGTTTTCAGAGGCTCTGCATTAGCATGTTTTGTGCCAGTTTCCGGATCTATAGTAGTAAAAATACATCTTGTGCAGGGCCTAACGTTTCTCAGAATTACGTTCCCGATCTTTACCCAATCCCATTTATCTTCTTCAAAAGCAGTGGCACCCTTGACCACGAAATTCATGCGAAAATTCTGCGGCGTGACTGGTTCGTCTAGTCGGCTATTAAGATCTGCTACTGAAGCTTCGTTGATCATACTGAAGCTTGTTTCATCTGGATAAGCTCCCTGTGAAATTTTTTGCAGTTTTCATTTAAAACATTGTAATGAAATCATTCTTTATGAGTAATTCAAAATTATTATATTTAAACATATATAAAATTGTATTTTCTATTTTCACAATCATATTTTCTATGACTCTCCTCAATGCCATATAAACGACGTAAGGATTTTTTTTTCTAGCATTATCAATAATTGATAAATTATGTCGAAATATTTATCAATAATAACATTAGTGACAGAAATGATAAGAGATATGAAAAAAATCAAATTAATCAATTTGAGAGTTCATTTTTCGAATTGAAGATGGTTCGAAAAATGAACTGAAACGTAATATGGTATTTTAACGATTATATATGCACGACTCAATTTTTTTTGTGTTCAAATTTCTACATCGTTAATCATGTGCGACTTGTATTTGTCAGTAGTCAACTTCATTATAACGGAACTTCGTTATAACGGAAATGCATAATACCATATGTTAAAAGTTAAAAAGTGATTTCTCTGTTAGAAACATTTCTGAGGAATGATTAGGATAGTTAAAAGATTGTTAAAATGTTTAGATATAAACACTAAATAAATAAAAATAAAAAAATAATTATATTAAAAATAATCTTATATCTTTTACCGTTGCAAAATACTTACCGAGTCTATCTCTTGTAGTAAAGGAAATACTTTTAGATTTCTCTGTCTCACTGTTCTCACTGGTCGATCTAACGGATAATAAACCAGCCGGCATCCGGTATCTTCTTGAAAAAGAAAACGCGACAGCCATCGGGCAACTTCCTCACCACAATCGCGTGCCGGTACTGCTTGACCCCATACAGCGACTTGGAAACCTTTACCACGGAATTGTGCAAGGTCGACGGACACCGACATCATGCCTGGAGCACGAAGCGTAAGGACGGAACCAGAAAAACTAGGTGATACCTTTAACGTAACAAAAAAATGGATGATAGCTTCCATAATTGAAATTATTAATTAGTTTCATTTTTAATTGAACATTAAAATATATAAATAATAAAAAGAAAACATGATTAATCAACTGTGTTTATATTAGCAGTATCGATCAACTTCTTCGATCTACGGTAAATATGCCTTCGGTAAAATATGCATCCACGTTCTTAATAATTTTTTCGTTTTTAACTTATTTTTTGTATTCTAATATATAATGTAATATATGTATAATAATTACATACATTAAGTATGAAAGGATATTAAATACTTACTGTATAAATATTAAAATGATTCTAAAAAAATTATTCTCTATCCTCTTTTTCTCTTATAACAATAAAGAAAATAAATTTCGCAACTTCTCACATTGACCATTTTGGGAAACTGTCTAGCGGTGAGAAATCGCCCTTCGAGATCGATAACGAGCAGTATTCGATCCCTCAACCATCCGGACTTCAATCCCAATGTGGTGCATTCCATCTCTGTCATGCGAACTGCACCGAGTGATTTAACCGGGAACACCATCATATCACTTAGTTCTCCGACTTTTCGCCACTTTGATGGTGGCTGAGGCTTTTGTTTTCTATTCCACCACCACCAGATGAAGAAAACTGCCGTGCTAACGCCCACAGCAGCAGTTGTGACGTACGTAAGCCGCGTTCTATCTAAATATATAAAAAATAAAATATAAATTATTAAGGATATATTTTTAAAATTCCAAACATTACAAAAATGCAAAAAAATTTGATTTCTTTTATATCATATAATGATCTTTCCTGATACCATCCAAGACATCATTTGATTTCTGAGATGATATGTCCAAAACGTAAACGATTACTTAAATACTCATTTCTTATCGTAATAAGTCGTACTCATTTTTTTTCTGTAACACTCAAGATTCAAGAAAGTCGTATTTATTTCTTTCCCGTAACAAAAATTGGATCCGCACGATGCATAAACCGGTTTTATGAGTTCCGGAAATGTTTCATAAAATGGATATTAAACGAGGTCATCTAGTCGTTTACCGTAATGCAATGTATAATGGCTCTGCACATTACGAGGCACTTAATGTTACTAGAAAAAGGTGGAAGACGAAGAAAGTAATTTTAATTGTAAAACATCAATTCCGATATATTATAAATGCGCGCGTAGTGCAATATTGTCAATAGAATTATGATATAAATTCTATATATTAAAAAAAAATGTGCCGCGTTATTATTTTAAAAACAATATGGGATGAAAATACAAGATGCAATATATCTATTTATTATTTCGCGCTCTCTTTTTGCGTAGTATGTATTTGCGTTAATGTAATGATATATATACATGCAAGATCAGTTAACACGTATACGATACAATTAAGTGCAACGAAGCGCATAGAGCCAGACAATGCAGAGTTTGTAGAATATTTTTTCTGTAAAGTTTTCAATATCTTCAGTATTTCTGACAATATAAACTCATTTATTACAGAATAAAATCCAGTTTATAAAAATTGAAAAAAATGTATTTGCGACTTCAACCTACATTTTTTATTATATAGAAGATTTTGAATAAGAAAAAAATTTTTTAAATCAATGTTTTTTCCAAAGTAAATACATCTCGCTTTAAAAATGATAAAACAGTATATTTCTGCGAAGCAGACAGTAATGATTAACTATTAAGGAATACTAATCAACGACAATCAAATTTAATTTAAATTATGTGTACTTGATTAGAGAGCAAGAAAGAAACGATGATAATTTTATTAATATACAAGCTTCATTATTTATCAATATCTTAGACATAAAGAAAAACTTTTTATGGAAAAGTAAGACGTCACATGGACTTTATAAAAATGGGATTTGTCATGGTGGCCTTTTCAAACGAATAAAAAAGAGCAATAAGAGTGTTTAAAAACAACTTATCTTTGCTTAGACTACTTATAATTTTATTTTACAAATTAATGTATGTATTTTTAAAGTTCACTGACTTTGCGTTGCAGATGAAATATTTTTATGGAACAAAATGTTCATCGTATATGTGTTTGTAAACTTATTTTTTATTTCTGAATACTGTCAACCGAAACTTATTGATTTCTTTATTCGGAAATACACTTTCTCTCTCACTAAAGAGGGGAAAATTCCTAATTGTGGTTTTCCCTTCTATAGGACTATACGGACCCTAAATTCGCTAAATCAATACAGTAAGAAACATTATATTCGAGCATAAAGAGAACTCGTATTCGAAACTGAAATTATCCGTTTCGAGCACAACTAACTTGATAACTTCATCTTGACAAAGAAGAAATTAAATTAAATTTACGAATTTATCGATAAATAACGATAAAAAGTTATATCGTTGAGTCGTATAAATAAGATAAAAATAGGTATATATCGAAATTTATATCATTATGATAATTAATCAACGACTCTCACTGTTTGCACTCTCTAAAACTTTTAGATCTCACTCTGAAGGGTTTTCATTCTTAAAGATTAAACTTTTTTTCAAGATTGACTCAATTTTCACACTTTAGAGATTCCAAACAATTTAGAGAGTATTAAAACAATCAAACAATAAATAATAGTATCATAAACAATAATAGATAAAATAAATAATTTTTACTATAATTGCTAATAGAAATTGCGTTTATTAAATATCTATAATATTTGTTCCTTTTTATAATATTTAATGATAAAGTACAGTTATTGATCGTCAAGGAATAAGATTAGTAGGAACGAATGTTCTATTTTTCATAGTAAATGTACCGTCCTAAACATCGGATTTTATATAATTATTATCCGAGTTACAAATACTTTTTCACTCTTACGGCTTTCTGGAATATTAACTGGAATATTAATTATATTTATATTATTTTTATTAAATATCTCATCGATAAATAAACGTACGTATGTAATATAAATATATATTTTAAGGTAAATTAAATATAAATAGACATATTTTTTATCTCATGTTACGAATTATTATAATTTGTATTGTTTTTAAATTCGTTTAATTTCTGATATAAAACAAAAGTAAATTATTTCTCTCTCTTTCTCTCTCCTCTTTCTTTCTCTCTCACCTATTACGTAACTCGTTTTTATAATTTATTATATTATTTGTGCATATATATTATTATATTTGAATTTTTTAAATTTCATACATTGATAACAATTGATACTATTATTAATCTATTTGTATTTTTATTTTTATGAATTGAATGTATCTGAAATATCTCAAGCAGAACAAAATGTCATGATTATATCGAAATGGCATCAAAATGGCTCCAAAATGATTAAAATTTATTTCTCGATTGATCACGATTCATTTTGATATCATTGCACCGTTATCATGTTGTTCTGCTTGGGATAGATCAAAATAGTCTTGTGTGAAAAAATGGGTATTTTCCAGCAACGTACACAGATGACACTGCGTAACAGTATACGATTCCGTGCTTTTCATTTATGACACAGCTAAAATGTCGTGTTCGACTTATTGTTTTACATCATTTCATTGAATACCAAATATATTTTTTACTATTTATATTATTTTTCTAGAAGTGATACTCCGATACGAGATTCAAGATTTCTATATTCGGATTCGGACATAGTATAAAATCTTTTGTATTCTTATCATCGTTTCATTTATCCGTTTTATACCAGTTTTTATTTTCTTTTTTATTTAATTTCGTATCATTTTCTTTCATTCTTTATTGATTTCACATACATTGACTTGTCCTCAATTCCAATTTATTTAACCGGCGCTTCCTTTTAAAAAGAAAATCACTTAAAGACACTATCTCTAAGACACTATCACTATTAGTCCAAAGTTCTTTCCACAAATAAAACAAACGATTACAGCAATTATCGAACGAGAGAAGTATATATATATATAAACAGAAAAATTAAATAAGTAAAGGAGGGTCAAGAATAGTAATTAATATATTTACATGTGCTTAATAATATATTTACATGTAAATTTCAATATTTTAATTTATGATTATTATTATTCTATTCTTAGTTTAAGATTGCATTTCCGATAGTAAGCGGCGAGTATATAACTAATTATATAATCTGCACATTGCTTATAGAACTGAAATGCACTTGAAATGAAATATTTTAGCTTCATAAATTAAGGCTAAAATAATAATCTTACAAATTTAATTTTAAATAACATTTACCCATGATCACCGCCAAGTTCGGCAAAGTCAAGATAGGCAAAGCAACGAACTGATTCTGTAGATGATTTCAGGAATCTTGAGCAAGGATCTTCACGGATTCCCTGCTGAGTCGATCCGAGAGATTATTCAGACAATTGACCGACAACTTAGTCTCCTTACAGTCTTCGAGGCACTGAATACCAAGTTAAAGTATTAGAACTTCACGCGTACATTATAACCATCTCCTTCTTCGCGATGAAGACACCGTTATCTTATTCGCATTACGTTCTGCTATCTCTTTCCATCATTATAGTTACATAGCCATCGGAATAATCGCCGGCGCGTCGGCATATACGAAGCGTGGAGCATCGATGTGCAAAAATCGTTGTTCAGAATTGAAATGTCGCTTGCTATAGGTGTGGATGCCGTAGCTTATGGATGGCACATGCGCCGATTATACCACGGTCAGGGTTGGCAAGTTTTCGCAATACCAGTCCGCCAATTTTGAACGCCTAAGGCATCATCATGAATGACTTTTTCTTTTAGAGCCTTAATAATACAGTTTCAAACGTATTTTATCAGACAACACAATATTATAGTGCTCGTACACTCTTTTATTTTCGTAGGATAAGGTCTAATCAGAAATATGTTATGGGTTTAAAAAAATCTACTAGTCTTATTACTTTGTGGGTGGCGTCGCCACTACAAGATCACATTGATTTTTTAAAAAATGAAAATCTCCATTTTTTATTACATATTCTTATAGCTTATCTCGAGAGTTTTTCAAAATACCATAATAAAATGTTCTTTTATTAACTATTTTTTGAGATAATTAAGGAAAGTTACAGTACCGCCGGTATTAGAGCATTGGCTGCGTTCAATAGAACAAGCTTTGCAAACATTTATTTATAATTATCTGCTGAGATAAGACTATTTTTCTAGAAGATCTAAAAATATAATATGATCCGTGAGGTACGATCTGTGAGCGTGAAGAAAACTTCCAACAGTGCATAATAAACGTTCTACTAAACGCAGCCAATTTGTAGACAAATAGAGTCCTCCCATTTAATACTATATTGAAAGCTACACCTAATTACTCTATAAGCGCAAAATATTCCTAGAATGTTATACGGATATTATTAAAAAAAATTAAAATAAGTTATTATAATATTTTGAAAATACTATACAATTTTTAATATTATGGTATTCTATAGAGATTATATGTTCACTTATATGATATTTTAATAATATCTTAATATCCATAAAATATTATTAAAATATTTATAAATCTTAATTATTTTTAATTTAGTGCAATTTAAATTCACAATCCAGTAACGAAAAGTTCTTATCAGTTTATACTGTATCTTGTGCTGAAAAAACGTTTTGGCGTGAGTATACATATCCAGTTCTACAATTGCGCGTCAAAATTATTTTGTCTTTAAATGTATACTTATACTAAACGGATGTAACAGTTTTACAATTTAAGTAAATTTTGTTATAATACTTTTTAATGTTTATGCAATATATATATTAAATAATGTTGCTTTTAATAATAATACAATATTATCAGAAGTGGACATATAATCTTTCATTTAATATTTCAAGAATATTGTTTAATATTATATAATTTCAGTACAATATTCTTAAATGTTATATTTAATATTATAAAATATACCTAAAATATTACTTAATATTAAATAATATTATCCGCTTATAAGGTAATTACATAAATTTTATTTTTGTACAATTTTATTTCCATAGTCGATAATAACGATATATTTCAAGCATGTCTGAGCCCTCCAGATCCTATTGAATGTCATGATAATTTGCCCAGAATAGATCTTAGTATTCAATTGGTATTCAACGCATTATCGCTTCAAATTTCGCGCCTCTTAATGTGCGCAAGATCAAAAGAACAAACGTCAAGTTCGTGGCGTTCGTGCCTCGCCATACCCCACTATGCTACCGTCTATCCTTGTAAACTGTCATCCATATCACTCTGATCACTCATCGATGATTTCATGAAAATGTGACTATTTTACAATTACAAAGAGTATTTCGATGTTTTGGTCAGTGTTTCCGAGGATCGACAGACTAATCGATTGATTATTCTTCCTGGATCAACGGAAACACGCGTAATATCAGGATTACATCGTTGAAGGCGTAAACAGAAAAGTGCGCAGCTGTTCCTTCATTTAAACACTTTGTTTTATATCGAGGTAGGTCAAATGTTAGATGGCTGATGATTTATTCCGTCGAAAAAAATATTCTAGTTGTCCTCGTATTCAAATTTTGAAGTTTAGATAGTTAAAATAATTGTAGAAGTTTAATTTTATTAGGTTATCACAGGTTAAAGTGAGACTATATTATAGTGGAATTACTTATGAAATTATTGTTCACGTCACTGCTAATTTGTGTCATTATCTATTTTTTAAATGAGCGATTTGTATGTTTAAAAGCAGATTGAACAGTTGTCTGCATACAGCCACATTATAGTATGTTGTTTTCAATTGTGATATGATAAGCAAATCCCACTGGGAGAATGTGTGTGATTAAAGAAAAATTGAGTTAATATTAGTAAAAAATAAAACGAAAATCTTTACGTGTATTATCTATTTACACATCACATTTAACTACATATATGCTATATACTTTGTTACAGATTCCAATATGCCAATTTTATACAGTGTGGTGGCTCGTGGAACAATTATATTGGCGAAACATGCTGCATGTGTTGGAAATTTTGAAGAAGTCACTGCAAAAATCTTGGCAAAGATACCACCGGACAATGACAAACTCACATACTCGCAAGGGCCTTATCTTTTTCACTATATCTGCGAGGATCGCCTTATTTACATGTGCATTACTGACGATGTACGTATTAGAACCATATCAAGGCACACAGATCTTTAAATCAAAAGTGACACAATTCAAAAAATTAAATTTTTTGGAAAAGATCAAAAACTATCTTTCCCTCTTGAAAAAGTTCTCGAATCAATTAATAACGATAAAAGGAATATATTCTTAATATATGATTAAATGATTAAATTATTTTTATCATTTTTATGTCAAAATTTGTAAAAGAATCACCTTTTTTGAATTATTATAATTTTTCTTAAAAACTATTCTTTTTTAGTTATGACGATTTTAATAAAGTTTTTTCATAAAATTAAGTTAGTTCATTTCTGATTGATATAATAATGATGACTTAACTCTTTCACGGTAATAATTCGAAAATCATGTTTTTTCAGTGTCATTTTTTAAGCGATATAATAAAATTTTGTTTCAGGATTTTCAAAGATCCAGGGCATTTTTGTATCTCAATGAAATCAAGAGAAGATTCTTGGCTGTTTATGGACCAGGTGCTCAAACTGCCGTAGCTTATGCCATGAACACAGAATTTGGCCACGTTTTGGCTAACGAAATGGTACTGTCAGAATTGATTATATATCTTGAAATATTGTCTCACACTTTACATTTTTTCTTTTTAGAAGCATTATAGCGAATCTAAGGATCTTGATAGATTGTCTAAAGTTCATGGCGAGCTAGATGAGCTTAAAGACATAATGGTAAAAAATATCGACAATATAGCGATGCGTGGCGAGCGATTGGAATTGCTTGTAAACAAAACAGAAAATTTGTCTGCTAATGTATGTAAAAATATGCTCACTTAACATTGTTAATCATAGAATATTATAAAATTCACTTTTATTCTAGTCCGTGACGTTCAGAAAGACAAGTAGAAACCTAGCACGCTCCTTATTTTGGAAGAATGTTAAAATTTATGTCATTGTCGGCGCAATTTTAATAGTAAGTCCAACATTGCGATCAATTTCGGATCTTTCTAATCTCTATTGCAGTCTGATTCATTTTTTCTGTTGCAGGTTGTAGTATACGTGATTGTTTCTATAACATGCGGAGGTTTGGCTTGGCAAAAATGTGTGGGAAATTAATATATTATGTGTATGTACGATACAATGTTCAATGCCAATTGAATATATACAGAAGAAAAGTGAAAAGTGCGTGAAAATCTAGTATAAGACTGAAAATTATTAGATCCGCGAAATTACACTATTTACAGATTTATTGTTATATCTTAATTTCCATAATATAATAAGAACATTCTACTAAAAGTATATACACGCGCGCGTGTACATATATATATATATATATATATATATATATATATATATATATATATATATATA
>Ga0157363_1002558_pt1 | contig 16091 bp, 15 predicted proteins | sample AttsexASBM1_FD_111477 | JGI IMG/M metagenome (GOLD analysis project Ga0157363, IMG submission 111477) | Fungus gardens microbial communities from leaf cutter ant in Ribeirão Preto, State of São Paulo, Brazil - Atta sexdens ASBM1 | ecosystem: Host-associated > Fungi > Mycelium > Unclassified ...
CATACTAAAAACGTTTTTAAAGTAAAAAATATTAACTTTCTAGAAAAATTATGCAAAATTTCCTGATATTTCTCTAATTTTTCTGCTTTCCAATTTTGGCAACCCTGGAGATGTAGAATATAATACGTTATTTAAATTTGATTCGAATTCAAAAATTCGAATCAGAAATAAATGGCGATTTTCAAAAAATTAAATCTCAAGTTAATAGACAAAATCATAGGTGGCTACAGCAGAAATTTAGTTTAATGACGTATAAATAACAGAATAAAGAAACCAGATCAATTTTAAAGTAGCAAGTCATAAATAAGTCGTAATGAAGGGAGAGCAAAACTGGAGCAACAGTGTGGTATCGTAAATAACTTAAAGACCAATCAAAATAAGACAGATTGGCTAATAAAAAAAGAAAAGATGAAGCATCTTATTGACACTTGTTTAGAATTTCTTTCGTCCGATTTAAGAGACTTAACAGCAGAGGAAGGAGGAAGAGAGAGAAAGAGAGAAAGACAAAACGAGAGAGAACGAGAAAACGACAAGTCTGATAAAGAATCCACGAGAGCGACAGAGACAGAAGACGAGATCACGTGGCGTTAGACAAAGACGGAAACGAGCGCCGCCTGGAGGTGCGAATGAGACGAAGCGTTGTAATCAGAGAAAGAGACAGAGCGACGATCCGTACATCAAAGAAGCAGAGCGATTGCGTCAAATCACACATACACGCACGTTTTTCTCTTTTATCTTTCTCTCTCTCTCTCTCTCTCTCTCTCTCTCTCTCTCTCCTATGTTCACCTAAATCCCATTAAATTACAATTAACGATATTATTAGTCTTACAAGTCTGTTTTTTGTAGCTAAACTAAGTAGTACGCTTTTAAAACTTAAAATGAGATAGATACATGTTTGATACGTTTGGCGAAAACAAGAGAATTCTAGTAGTCTAGTGCGGGAATAAAAAAAAACAGATCACATGTTAACATCTATCGTTCAAACGATACAACCGCAAGTGAAAATTCACGTCATCCTAGATATACGATCCATACGGTCAATCCGAAAATAAAGACGCGACTTTCACACACTCTCTCTTGGTCTCTACATGTCTCTCTTTGTCTCTCTCTCTCTCTCTCTCTCTCTCTTCCTTTTTTGCGCGCGCGCGCAAGCGACTCACCTCCTTTTTTCCTTGTGCTTCTTCTCCTTCTTATGGGTGTCCATGATGAGGCGACGTTACGATGGACCAAGGGATGATCACGACGCGCTTCTCCACCAGCAGCACCGGCGCACGAAAACCAGGACACTCTCGGTCACTGCCAAGGAACGTATCCGGGGGCGTGCGCGCGCGCGCGCGCGCTAAAGAGTTCGCTCTTTTCTAACCGGCCGACTTGACGGAAACTTGGCTCACTGCACTTTGTTCACCGTCTATAAGTCTTTCCGTCTCTGTCGCTCCGTAAATCTGTCTCGGCGTCGGTATCGGTGATCGATGCTCGATCAGCTCGATGCTCGCACGCGACGCGTGTCACTACTCGACGTCGCGCTGCGCTGCGACGGCTGCGACCGAGAGACAATTTAGACAACGGGCAACGACACTTTTCAACACTAATTCCGACGGGCGCACGGGCCGCGAGAGTAACGACAAACTCATAGCGTCAACGACCACGACGAACGAGACATTGTCGCTACCGTAAACGGCTACTGGCGAACAGCGGGACTCTGTTATTATCGCGTTGCGCCCGATAATACGCCGTACGCGGTGCTAGTGTCACGACTACATATGTGAGCGGAATGGAATGACTATCCGAGGGATCACAGGGGTGGGACGAGCGCGCGCTCGACGTCACGCGGCCAGACTCCGCCATCGGGCGACGTCTGCGAGAAGTAGCGAGTGATCTAGACGGCACGCGGTAGATTTGAACCGTTCTCTGAAAGCTTCTCACGAAATCATAATCAAGACTCTTCTATAATTAATGACCGCAGCACAGACTCTTGTATAACACATGATGCATAGTGCATAAAGGAATCAACCCTGGTGAAAATTTTTCTTATAATTTTTATATGAATTGGAACATTTTTAAGAAATACTCAGAAATATTCGGAAAGTTTACATCTTCTCTCAGAACTTCTCATACAAGTGAATTCTGAAATATTCTGAAATTTCTCATCCCATAATTTTTTAAAAAGTATCTTTAAATTTTTTAGATTTTCATCAGAAATTATACTTACAAAAAAATCTTAAAAATCTTACGATATTTCATAATTAACATATATGAAAAATTCTGAGAAAAGATGTAGATTTTCTGAGAAATGTTCCAATTCATATAAAAAATGTGAGAAAGTTACAAAATTATAGAGAAATTCTGAAAAATTATATGGAAAATTCTAAGAAAAATTTTCATCAGAGAACCAATTGAAATTCTTCTTTTCTATGGAATAGAAAGAAAAGGAAGATTCTGATTAGTTGATTCGTTTATGCGCCATGCGTTATGCAAAAGTCTGTGCTGCGGCTTTAAAGCAGGAGAAAAGACCTTTGCATAATGCATGGTGCATAAAGTATAAGAAAATGAAACTAATCGAAATGTTTTATTGCATGAAAAAGTAGGAAATGTGAAGGGTTTTCATTGCTTTTCTTATATAAGAAACGTTATGCAAGACTTCGTGCTCTTATTTTTAATAATATTCTACATTTTTAATAATATTCTGCATTTATTTAACATTTATTCGATTTACCTGTGGAAGATTCCTTCCTATACAACACAGTCCTCCAAGAGACGTCCAGAGGGTATTCTAGAACATTCTGTAGGCATCCGCAGGATATATTTGAAAAACTATTGTATAGATTGGAAAGAATTGTATTGTCTCCGAGTGCAGGACAAAATCAATTTTTTAGAGAAAATCTTCATAATGCATCATAAAGATATCCCTTAAATAAAGTATGCGTGAAAAGTAGATTTAAATGAGGAAAAAATAGATACAACGATAAGATACTTTCCATTTTAGTGTTGTACTTCTTTTCACATTTTCTATACTTAAACTGAAATATATCCGCATTACAAAAAAAAGAGGAAAAAGAATAAAAGTGAAATATAAGTTATAATATAAATTATAAATACAGAAAAATAATAATAAGTTTTTCTTTCCAGACAGAACTGAAATTCATTCCGAGTTATATTAGCTTACAAAGAGAATATATAAGATTTAAATATAGTGAAATTTAATTTGTTATATTACTATTCTAGCTTCGGTTTAAAACTGTTTTGCAACAAATAATCGATGCACTGGAAATTATACAAGTTCGCAAGAAATATTATTTAATACGAAGAATTGGATATATCACTCATGTGTCTATATATAGTAGTAAAAAAATAATAAAGTTCTTCGGAGGAGGATCCCGGATTATTTTGAGCCACAATTTTACTTGCTCCAAATTGTTCGCAAACTTAATATCCAACTTTAATTGCAAATGTTCTTTCAAAAAATTTATTTTGAACTATACAGGCAACAGGTAAAATTAAGTTCCTTAAAGTAATTAAGATAGTAAGACACATGTAAGAAACAGAAACTATTATTGCTAATCTGCCGTGCCTTGACTAGCAACCACCATCTTTCTCTTATCTTCGCTACTCTCCTGTGGCTTCTTCTGTTCCACCTCTTTCCCAATCTCGTCGTCTTCCAGGTCTGCCGACATGCCCTTGCTCTCGTACAGAGCCGGGTATTGCGACATACAGCTCTGCATCGTCTCGAACGCAACGCGACAATCCGAGCCCTTTGGGTCTGCGGTGGAATAGTGGAAGCAGGAGAAGGCTTCACGGAATTCTAAACCGCATGGCCCAGTCGCCATGCCTCCTAGACACGGGCAGTTCCAATTGATCTCGCCATTGGCCAACAACAGCCCGGGACTGGGCTCCGGTTCAGGAAGACTGATTTTGCTGGGTACTGCATGATCTTCCTTAGTCGCAAAGATAATGGTGTCCTTACCCTCTTTATGTATCAGTGGCATGGCGAAGAATCAAAAGGGACTTCTCCGTGCTGGAACGTTCTACTGTCAGCAGTGAATGACAATAAATTCGGTGATGCTCGATGAACCGTGTACACGCAAGTCTTTCCCTCGTACTTTGTACTCAGAGTCAGACTCGCTCGTAATCGGACGTAACTGTTACGTGGACAGCGTAGGACAAATCTACGCTTTTCAGGAGAGAGCTTTAGAATGTCTACAGAACTCTTGGCTCCTTCCTCTCCGAACAGTGATCGGACGGCTTCCAAAATATTCTTCTTGAGATACACAGGAGACACTGTTAGATCAGGATCCGATGGAATTTCTCTACAAATAGAAATAAGTTTTGCTGTATCCTATATAGTAGATAAGAGTTTTCTAAGCATGCAAATCTCTCAGTTCTCGGCGTTGTCGCGCTCGCTCGACAATGGAATTGAAACTCGAGGGAGTCGCGCGTACAGGTTATGTCACGCAGTGACTAATCGTGATCGCATCTACGTATGATGAAATAGTGAATGTACTAACAGAGAAACGTCTAAGTAATACATCTTACGATGAAGCGCCGACTCGCCATTCATGTCGACCTCGCGTACCGACGGATAGACATCACAGAAATCCTGAACGGTACTTACACGTGATGCACTGACTTGCACCAATTTGCATGGCGTCTGAGCGGTGCCTTCACCTCACATGCCCTCGCACTCTGTCGCACTCTCGTAGTGGTGGACAGCACTGACAGCAGCGCCGGTGCAGTACTGCCAAACGCGTTTTCCCAAGAATGAAAACCCATGTCTTTAAATTTTCTTTCGAACTTTTTCATAAGAGACATTTTCTTTCTCCCTCTCTCTCTCTTCCATGAACTTCGGAAATTATTTCATTCCGAGTGCACAAAGTGTAAGCGAAGCGCAGTGCGCGATGAAGGGCATTTAAATCCGTCCTTTAACACCACGTTGCGACTCCAATTAAGCAATAATCTCTGATGACAATTACTCCGAACATAATACATACCCCATTATTATATAATATTAGAATTAATTAGAGTAACAATAAATGTACATATTAAAAAGGTAAATGAAAAATATTATTAAGTATTGTGAGAGAAAAATTCAAGCGGTTTTGATTCGACAATTTAATAAGTGAGTTTACAAGTAAAAATTTTCAGACGCAAATTCAATTTTATTTCAAGTGTCTCAAAGCATACGAATAAATAAATGCGTATCCTATAAACCGTAAAAATTGGACATTTTACACCCATCGTTTTCGGAGCGTGTAAACCCGGCATTAGCCCGCTCTCGACGATCGACCACGCGTGAGTGCCGGCAAGGCGAGCGTCCGTCGGGCGTCGGGAGGGGAGCCCGTCGAGGGTCCCCCAGGAACTCGGCTCTCAGTCGCAGCTCGGCTGTCAGTGCGCGACGATCGAGCCGCGTTCACTTGCCTGCGTTGCGCTCCGCGCATACACACACGTACATACACACACCCATACATTATATGTAAATGTAAAAAAAAGTACATACATAATACGTACGCACGCACGTTTCACGCGTCCGCACGCAGGCCGTACGCACGCCGCGGTGTTGGACGTGCCCGACACATCCATCCGAATCATAGATCGTACACGCGGACGCGAGGGTAGAAAACGATCGCCGTGGTTTTTGTACATACGCGGTATAAAGGTGCACGTGAGGGGGAAAGAGAGAGAGATAGACAGACAGAGAGAGAGAGAGAGAGAGAGAGAGAGAGAGAGAGAGAGAGAGTGTGAGAGACGAGGGAGAGACGATCCGAGGAGGCGGAACGAACCGGGGGACCCATGCGTCGCACGATATAGACGGCGACGGCGCACACACAGACGCGAGTCGCGACTGAGCGAACCGAACGCGCTACTACGCCCAGTCAGTCAGTCGGACGTCGGCACGGGCCCGACGACACCCCGACGATACTCTAGTGCTGATTACACGACGGGGTTCCCACGGGTTCGCCTCGCGAGTAGTTGACACGCGGCGCAGAGTGCTGATCCGTGAGCGGGGCGGCGGGCATCGGCGACGACCGGGTTGCGCGACCCGGACCCTCGAGCGATTCGTGACAGTGAAGTGAAGCACGCGTGAGAGGTGGCCGCGAACAAGGAGAGACGAAGAAGACACCGGTCAATGTGGTAGACGAAGAAAGAGAGAGGAGAGAGAGAGGGAGAGAGAGAGAGAGAGAGAGAGAGAAAGAGAGAGTAGGGAGAAAGGAAGAGGGCTGCAGAACGGGTGGTCCTGACAGCGAACGGTGACGAGAGAAGACCGACCGTCCTGAACGAGCGAGCATTAAACGCCAGGGAGAGTAATAGGGGCCCCCGTACGTAATTGGCACACTAGAATGAGTTTTTTGTCCGAAATAAAAGAAAAAATGAAACATGCGATAGTATTAATACTATAATACGTTTGCCGCACGCGCTGGACTTGTCTCGGGATCGAGCTTTCCTCGGTGTTGGATATATCCTTTTGGTCCAACCCTTGGCTAAGGCTATACCGCGGCGATGAGCTATATCCTTTTACTCCGACTCGCTCGAGAGTGCGTGAGTTTAGTCGGGGAGTATCGTTGTGGTCGTCACTGACCACCCCAGCAACTTCGTCCCCGTCATCGTCATCGTCATTGTTTTCAACAACGCAAGGACGAATACTTCGAATACCTACCTACCTCGAGGTAGTCGAAGGCGAGCGGCGAGCGCAATCTCAACCAGCCTCTTTCTCGCTTCCGCGGCGCGCTTTGACGACGGCGAACGAAGGGACGGCGAAACAGGAAAATCAAAACGTTGCTCGAGACGACCAGAGAAGAGCAGACGGAGAAGAGCGGACCGTCGTCGAGGAAAATCATCGCGAGAGTTTCGCGTCATGAGAGCCTAGCGTTCGACACCGTGGGTCATCGTGGGTCGTCAGCGTCGGGCGTGCGAGAAGGGACGGCCACGGCGGCGCGCCGGCGGAATTGCCCGGATAGTAGGAGGAGGAGGAGGCACCCGACAACATGGCCGCCGCCTGCTACGAGAAGGAAGTGGTGGTAGGTGCCGCCATTCATCACGGACATGGACACCATCATCACCACCATCACCACCACCATCATCATCACCATCATCACAGTAACGGAGTCGTCGCGTCGTCCGCCGTCGGCGTCGGCGTCGGTGTCGGCGTCGGCGGGGTGACCGGGCAGACAGTCCTCCCGGCGACGTCCACAGGCCTTGACGATGCTGCTGTCGTCGCCGCCGCAGCCGCCGCTGCCGCCGCTTCCAGCAACCCGTCGTCCTCGGTGACGAACCCTGCCAATGCAGTCAATGCAGCTGTAAACGGTGGCACATCGGTGACGACTACGAGCGCAGCAGCTACCGCGGCCGCGGCTGCAGCCGCTGCTGCCGCGGCCACCGCCACCGCCACCGCCGCGGCTGCCGCCGTGGCGATCAACAGCTATAAGGTGCAAGAATACAAGGACTACTCGCAACCGCTCCACGTGGACTGTAGCGTCGAGTACGAGCTCCCGAGCCAGGCGAAGCCACCGCCCGGTGGCGGCGAACCCCTCCTAATGATCCATCCGTGCTACTATCGACGCGCCGAGCGCGAGAGGAGGAGCCCTTTCGTCAATAATTTGCCGCCCCCGGCAGCGCCGGCGACGACGCCTATGTCCGCCTCCCGCAGGAACGGTCGCAGGAGCGCGGCGACAGCCGCCGCCGTCACAGTCGCCACCGCGGCGGTCGCGGTTGCGGCGACTTCCTCCACGACTACGACGGTCGTTCCATCGTCGAATAACATCGTCGTTTCCTCCAACGTTGTATCCGCTTCCGTTGTGTCACCGGCGACGTCTATCGCATCGTCCTCGGTCGCCGCGGCAGTGGTAGCTGCCGCGGATTCCGGTAGCGGTCTCATATCCACCAGCGGTCAGATGTCCGCTGTCACCATGGCTGCAGCCTCATATCGCGCGGCACTCAATGTCGCTGCCACGTTGTCTCAGCAGCAGCAACAGCAACAACCATCTCAGCGACGGCATCATCCTCAGCAGCAACAGCCACAGCAACAGCAGCAGCAGCAGCAGCAACCACCAACTCATCCTCATCATCATCACCATCATCATAGAAATCATACTCATGCTCCTCATCAGCACCAACAGCAGCAGCAACAGCAGCAGCAGCAACAGCAGCAGCAACATCACCCCCAGCAACAACCTCAACAACGACCCGTAACACCAACGGCATCCGGTCCCGCCGACCTCATCTCCGCCGACGAGAAGGCAGTCATATCAGGTATTTATCAACATTACTTCCGCGCCATGCGCGCCCACAATCATCAACACCGCCAGCAGCAGCAACAGCAGCAGCAGCAACAGCAGCAGCAGCAGCAACATCGTACCACTACCACTCATCAGCTCCATCATCAACCTCACCAAAGCGATCGAAGTTCCTCCTCTTCGTCGTCGGTTACGTCTCCGACGTCCGCGTCAATCTCCGGTATTCTACGACAAACTTATCAGCAGGCATACAGCAATATAGCGGCCACGAGCTCGAGCTCGGGCAGCCATCATCGTGCCGGCACATCGGCGGTCTCGGCAATCGCCCATCATCCCTACAGGCGACCGTCGGTGACGTTGCTGTCGCGAACGGCCTCGCATATCGGCCAGCAGGCTTCCTCTTCCTCCTCCTCATCCATTTTCAGTGCTTCCAATGGCGTTTCTGCCGCGGCTGGCGTCTCCAGCGTATACGCGAGCACGATACACAGGCATCACGCAACTTCCCTGCACGCTCTTCAAGCCGCCGCTGGCTTCTACGAAACACCGAGTTATCACGCCCTCCTGCCTCAAAGTTAGACGACAGTCAGATGTCCGGGCGGTTTCGCGACGTTGAATGTCTACGCGTGAACAACTACGGCAACGGCAACGGCAATGCGGTTGAGCTATCGCAAATCGAAGCGAACGTGCGTCGAATTTCGATCTCGGAGACTACTCGCGAATTGTCCTTCTTCCTTCGTTCTTTATCGGGCAATCGATAGAAATCGAGAGAACTCGATGAGAGAGGATGTTAAGTCGAGACCTCCGAGAGCTGTCAGTTAGGAATTAAAAAGATACTAGGAATTTCTTTTTAAAGGCTTTTTCTTGATATCTCAATGCGCGCGTTTTGCTGATAAAGCATAATTCATAACAGCATCGCGAACAATAAGAAGTTGTTCAGCAATCGTCCAGCGATCAAATTCAATACAAAACCTCCAATACCTCGTTGTCGATTGTCGTTTACGCCGAGTATTCCCGACGTGTAGATTATGTACAGACTATCATTTTACGCAGTAATTTACGTAAACGATGCATAGTCGGTATAGGCGACACTTATTATGGCTGTGCTCTGTCCTCCTTTCCTCTTCTCTTCTTTCCCATTGTATTTGAGAAAACCCGTACTTTATAACGCGATAATTTATAGCTGTCTTGTAGTTCCGACCATTTTATGGTTTACTATTTTCTCGTATTCTCGCAATAGAGCATTCAATTGATAATCGTAATCAACGAACATTATTGCTTTGACTTTTGTTTGCGGAAATGTGTAATTTACATAGTTCTCGCAGAAATAGATGCGAAAAGAGAGAGGATTCGCGTCACAAGGCAGAGAAAGCGCATGGTATCTTTACGCGATTGCATATGCGAACAGTTTGCGTTACAGAACAGTGAAAAGAGAAGATCAGACCTTTCTAACTGAGAATAAGATGCGATGTAATAATCCCCTCCCCGATGAAATTCGAAGAAACGCTAAAGACTTGGGTATACAAAGAGTCCTTTCGCGCATGGTTGATAATCTTAAGTAATTTTCCTCGGTCTCCCTTTTTCGATCCGAACGATCCTAACGCAGACTTTGATGTAGATAAACAGATATCATTGATATATATATATATATATATATATATATATATATATATATATATATACATTTAGTGATCGTTTTTATAAGCAGCTTTTTCTTTTGATATCCGTCTGCTGAAAACGTTAACATCAGACGGCAGTTGAGACTCTGCATGTAGACACGTCATAGACACCCCACGCTACTTTCTAACCGCTCGCTCTTCCTCGGATTGGCGAGAACGAAAATTCGCAGGCGCATTCGCGACAACGACAACGACCTAAATGGCGGACGCCTCCTTCGTGTGGCTATATCGGATTATGATCCGGGCGGTGCTGTTCGCCTCGATGTGGAGCCACCTTAATCCGCAGAGAGAAGGATAGAGAGAGAGAGAGAGAGAGAGAGAGAGAGCCCGCTCTCTCGCTCTGTTCCGCGCGACTTATCATCTCGATCGTTAAAAGTGCATGCGGGTGGGTCTATAGCGCGCATAGTCGGCATAGGGTACATCTGTCTCTCCGCGCGCATACACGGGGTGTCTCTAAAGCACGATGAAAAGCCACCGTATCACCACTATCCGACATTAAAACTTACATTTGCTGATATCGGTTAACGCGAGTTTGAATCACCGTCTCCCATCTTTTTGCATATTATATTTGATGACTCTTATCTGGAAAAAAAATGATCTTTAATATAGAAGGTGCCTTCGTTTTTCCTGGTGTAAAAAATCTACATGATATCGTTAGCGTTCTTCTTAAACGAAGAAGCATTTAGTTAATTTAAACATTTAAGCGGTATTTAAAAAATCATTAATATGGTACCGAGGGAAGGAAATTAGGGTTTTCCTCTTGAAAAGAATTTTCATCGTACGGTATTTTTTCTCGAGCGGTTAATTTTAAGCATAGATCAATCGAGTTTCGAGTTTAACGTCTCGTTAAATTGGAATCTTTCAAACTTCTGGCGTACCTCAACTTGAGATTAAATTAAAATATGCTTCGTAATGTGTAATATTTGTCCAAAAAATCCAACTTCAACAAAGTCATCCCTAAACTTCATCGCTTAAAAGGAAGAGAAGGAGAGAGAGAAAAAAAGAAGGGACTAGCTTGAAAGTGTTTTTCTTCACCGCGTCGCCGCTCTTCTCTTCCACTCTTCTCTTTACAGACGTACTTTATACATACGCGATCGCACGATTCGAGTCCCGAATTGTGCGAGACACCCTGTAGAACCGCCGTCGCCGACACAACGATCGTACGTGCCGTGTTCGTTGTTGACGGTGAGCGGGTGGCCGGACGGACGGGCACCGAATAAACACACGTCGTGTGCACACATGTGCATGTATGCACGCACTCACGTATACACACGCACGTACGCACGCATACAGACGTACACGCCACATGTACCACAGCGTACATATCACACACACGCGGCAGCCTGACGGATGGGATGGACTGGTAGGAGGGTAGAGGGACAGTTGAAATGGTCGTCGCTCGTACACACACGTCAGGCATACGTTTCATCCACCTGCAATGAGTGCGACTTCAGGTAGAAAAAAGAAATGCCCGTTTGCTTAGGGCCGCATTAGCATCCACTACGTTTTGCGTTCTGCCCGGCACAGCATTTTCGGGGCCCCGCCGCGCCGCGCGCCGTTTCGAACCTCGCCGGTCCCTCTCGAGAACTCGTGAGATGTCCTCCTCTTCCTCCTCCTCCTTCTCTTCCTCCTTTCGCGACCTCCTCACTCGCTCCTCCATTATTCAGTATCCTTTGGAAGGATAGAGGACGTGGCCAGTATTCTTGAAGGATGGACAGACGCGCTCGGTTTTGGGGCTCTCTGATTTCATGGTTCTCCACAACGCTGTGGATTCGCGGTTCTGTCGAATTCAAAGAGTTCACGAATTCCTAGTCCTCGGTGCCACTGGAGAGCTCTTCATGTATATACGGATAAATTTATTCTACTCTCGAGACAGACGCGCAGAGGGGAAGAAATTACGAAACTCTTATCTTCAAAAAGGAGCGAGATACGTTAGATCTTCGATCCCACGGATCCTCGGTTACTCTCGTACTCTCGCAAAGCCGCACATCTTTGTGTCCGTAGTTCCACGAAGCCACAGATTTTCTTAAGTTCGCGTACGGAGTGTCTGGGAGGAGAATCGGATGTCGACGTTCGACCGCAGGTACTAGAAGACCAGCTGAAAGTATAGGAGATCGAAGAATGAACTTTTTTGCACCTGTCTCTTAAGTCTCTTTAGTCCGTGAGAGAAATCTTCTCGTAAATGACAATGACTTTTTATTTTCATTTCATCCAAATTCTATACAAAGAATATTTTGTTGTACGCGTAAGCACATTGAATTCAAATCTGTTTTAATGCATAAAATTGCTTACAACATCGCTTTATATTACAATGAAAAAAATATTAAATAATAAACACATACATTCAATATTTTAATAAATATTTGTTTGAATATTTCTAAATAAATATTTACTAAATGTGAACCTATATTTATTTGATACAAAATCATTAATTTGGTTTAACTGTCACTTTTTTATTGAGTAAATATTGATTCACTGTAAGTAAATATTTACTTAGTACTGTTTAAAGAAATATGTGTTAAAATTTAATAAACTTTTTTCAGTGTATATTCGTTAAAAAACACGAGATTTTCTGGGATTTAGTATATCAAATTCAGATATTTTTCATCGAAGATTGTGGATACTGTCACATAGAGAAATAGCTCATATAGACCCGAGATTCAGAGAAAATGATAAAGACAATAAGAGATCCATGATGAACTCGTTCTAATAAATAAAGTATTTCTGTCTGATTTCGTAACTCAACTTTGGAACCGCGCATCTCGATACATTTACCTTTGCTGACAATGAGATTTATTAGCTATGATTCATCGTCGGGATAATGATTTTTCGCAGTTCGGCCCATCTGTGATGGATTTCAAGACCAGGTATAAAATCAGCTAGGTCGTTTATTTAGATTCCGCAGCACTTTTCTTACTCTCGTCCGAGATCTCTTTCGAATTCCTCGCCTCCATTATTCAGCGTTTCCAATCGAAGCCGCGATGCGACCAGACGCGACGCTGTGTGAAAATCGATGCCGCGATGACGCGATCGACGCCGAATGATAAGCATCGTTATACGTTTTGTCAACGACATTCGCCGCGTGATAACAACCAGTCGTTTCCGGCCGACTGGAAGCTCGCCTCCCTACAGAAACCGCCCTTTTCTCGTCTTCCGCGAAACTTCCCAATTTCGTGCGATGATTTATCATTGTTAAGAATATATATTTCCATTCTGAACACTAAACATGTAACGGATGGTACGTATACGTCGTAAGTTTATCAGTAGAATACATTTGGAGAATCATAAATTTATATGTAAGTTATAAAGTTATAAAGCAGTTCATCGCAGAGCGAGATACAAATAGACGAGCATTTCGCAGCCCCTTGTTGGCGGCGCACTAGGGTTAATTATCTGAGTTCTGGAATTATCCCTCTTCTCCCGCGGGAAAGATATAATCCGAGGTTTAACCCTCGACAGGACCGAGTCCTGATGTGTAACATGGCGGGCTGGTGAGGGTGAGGGTCATTTATCGTAGGAAATTCGGGAATATCGGGAGTTAGTTCCGAAAACGTCAGTTTTACCTCGGATTAGTCGGGCGATTTTCCGTGAAAATTAAAGTCTGGACTTCTGTGATTCTCTCATCATATGGAGAACTCATCGGCATCGATCATTACGCGTAAAATCGATAATTAATGCTCAATGGCCGTTCAGATTTCGAATCAAGTGGGGAAAAGGAAAAAAAACTGTACGATTATATACGATTCCTCTCTTTCTCTCTCTCTTTTTTTTTTTCCCGTAGAAGAGCGTCCATGAGTTCGCCTTAATTCACGAGGGAGGACAAAATTGTCGCGGCACAATTAATGATGAGGAGCGACGGCGATGCAAAAAGCGGTGTTTGTCCGAGATCGAGATACTCGTCCCGCGACGCTTAAAGCAGCAATTAAAAGCTCGTTACTCACGTCCGTCTATTAATTATTCAAGAAACCGGCCGGGCGTGTCGCGCGGAAGCGGAAGCTCCGCATCGAACGTCAAACTCGACATCGATGAAACGGCATCGATGAAAATGGTGGCAATATCATTCATTTCAACGCAATCCAAAGAGTTATTAAGTTTTGATCGCGATATTTTTCATTCTTAAACATCTCATTAACATATTGGTTACATTCGGCAGAAAAAGTAGCTTTGCAACTATCTAAAATTCTTTAACATTGTCGTTTTGGCTTTTAGCTTCTTACTAGATCTAAATGCATAAACCAATCAGAAAAATTTGAGAAAAATTTTACAACAGTTGCAGAACTTTTCTTCTGCTGAATGCAATCATCGATATATGCCATATATGGAATACTTCAACTTGATTGCTCATAACTTCATAAACATAAATAATATTGTAAAATATCTTCTTTTAATTGAAATGCCAGATTAAGTTGCAAATGTATGTGTTTTTATTAATTGAGAGATTCATCTAATGAATCCTGACTTTTTTTTCAACTATATTATGAAAAACTGTTTAAAACTGTTTATATAATGTTTATCATAATCTTATATAACTTTAAGTTATAATCTTATTCTTCGGATTTTGACCTTCAACTTTAAGCAAAACATTAATTTAAAGTACACTGATTGCAAATACTAGTTAAACAAATTTCGGAGTAAATATCCATTAAAGTTAAAAAAGCCTAACATGCCGTAAGCGAACAGGCGTTTAAGGCTTATATTCAAATTTTGCCGCAAATTCTAAAGTTATCGAGGTGCGATTAAAAAACTTAAATTAAATTGTAAGATTTGAGACCTTTCGAATAAGTATCTTCATTCAGGGCGTTGAAAACAATTAATATTTGGAAACCGCTGGAAGAATGGATTCCTACGAGGCATTTCGTCCTTCAAGAAACTCGTGACTGACGCACGTGGGGATCGGCAGCGGGCGGTCTGATGACTGCCTATCCTTTCATTACGATCAGTAGGTTATTCATCTTTCGATTTGTGAAGGCAGGATGAAGCATTGAAATTGGCATTTACAACTTATACACATTTCTGTCCTAGATTATTTATAAAGCAGTATAGATTAAATTCTAACGGATGCAAGTTACTTTTGTTTGCTTCTCGCTTAACAGGTTTCCAACGTGAAGACTCTCGAATGTTCGAAAACCTACCCGTACTCTAAGGCGATCGTTCGCTAAAAGACTTAACACGTGACCGACAATCATCTTAACAGCGAGCGTCGAACCTCCCGCACCGTGCTTTTTCCTGTCGTTCGTCGGACAAAGAGACTCACTGATCTACGAGAATAGCCTACAGGAAAGGTCAATAGTAGGGTTCAGCCGACATAGTCTAGACGTTTAAGTATACAAGAAATTACGCTACTTTACTTGTATTTTCATGACGATAAAGATAAAAGGTGAACGTTATGAAGAAAAATTTATTTCTTTGTTATAAGATCGATCTCACCCATTGTTTCATTATAAATGCAAAATTCTTTGATGCAAACACTTACGATAGTGCTAGATAAAAATCAAAGTATGTGCGTTTGGAGGAAAATATTGTACAAGCATGCACGTTTTTTCATCTCAAAGTAAAAAGCACGAAGCGAAGGCGTATCTTATTTTTCGTAAAGTTGCATCCTTCATATGTCGCATCTGTCGCTCACATTTTTAAGGCGTTCGTTCGTGAACGTTATCGCTATCAAGATAAGCATCAATCATCCAGCCACGCATCGTGCATGAAATTATAATACACAATCCGTATCTTTTACGATTCAAATTTTTTCACAACGCCTTTCAAGAATTCTTCATTTATGCAGAGAACATTTCCATTTCACGGGTGAATAACTTTTACCTGCATTTTTCGATAAGTATAAAAACGGAACGATTGGCTCCGTCTTTTATTCAGTCGGATATATATCAAAATCATCATTGTTAAGCTTGAAAAAAAAAAGTTTTCGTGGTACGCTTTAATTACAAGCTGGGAATTAACTTGGAACCCCATATCTCGCATCTGTCGCTAAAGGCACGATATGAATATGGGCTTTTGAATCTGCGGAGGTCAGGTCTTGAGCTCCTGTTTCCTGCAGACCCCCCGTCCGCTCCCACCCAGTGACGTAACCACCGACCGTGCATCCTCACGTGCACATAGACGGCGTGTACACACACACACACACACACACACACACACACACACACACACACACACACACACACACACACACACACAC
>Ga0157363_1002560_pt1 | contig 16091 bp, 18 predicted proteins | sample AttsexASBM1_FD_111477 | JGI IMG/M metagenome (GOLD analysis project Ga0157363, IMG submission 111477) | Fungus gardens microbial communities from leaf cutter ant in Ribeirão Preto, State of São Paulo, Brazil - Atta sexdens ASBM1 | ecosystem: Host-associated > Fungi > Mycelium > Unclassified ...
TATATATAATCAATAAATATCGGCTCTTTTGCGTAATATACTTACACGGTATTCATTTTTTTTTCATCAACATTTTCTCTTCTTTTTAATTCTAATAAAGCGTTTGTATTACACAATCGCGTTCTGGCAGTTGACGGACTTTCATCGAACCATCTGCTCCACATGAAAACAATCGACCCGCGGAATCCACGTGTAACTGGGTAACGCCCTGGTAATAAATGATAACGTTATATCTCTGTTTCGTGTTTAAACGAATCGGTAATTGCAATATTACAGTACCTGCCCTATGTTTTTAAAGAAACTAGATCGTGGATGTTCACTAGGAAACGAATAGAGGAGAGAATGGACGGTCAAACCCCATATCTGTGGACAAAATGTTCGCTCATTACAGTACGGAAACGAAGAAATGTATGATATCTCATTGAGAAGTCACGATTTGAAGAGATAAATTCTTTCACCTTAATATCACCATCACCTGCCCCGCTAACGAAAAATTCTTCATGCGGATCGAGCGCTAGACATTTGATAGCTGACTCGTGCGCTTGGAATCTCTGCCTTTGTTGCCGTTGTCGTACGTCAAATATATTAATGTCACCTTTCTTGCCGCCGCTGATCAGCAGCTGATGTTGTGGTGCCAAGATTAACGCACTAGCTCCCTGATCGTGACACATGAAGCCTGACAAAATATAATCACATCGTAATTAAAAAAAGAATAATTATTTGTTAACAAGTGTTAAATATATATATGATTATACATTGAATATTCGTACCTTGTACAAGAGATTTGTTTTGCGGAAGTAATGTGTCCCATAACGCTACGTTCCGTCCTTCTGAGCCATGACCCGCGGTGGCTACAAGACTACATGCGCCAAGGAAGACGAAATCCGAAGTCACTTTGCTGTGGCACTGGTAAGTCTAAAATAGATTTGGTAATGCTGATAAGATATAAATATTGAATGGTATACTCTCAAAATTGTTTAGATAAATTACAAGATTCTTACAAAGAATGGTCGAGCTGTTCCTTCTCGACAGGCCACTTGGAACAGACTCAGATGACCATCGGAATCAGCCACACCGAATTTGTTGCCGTGCTGAGAAAAACGCACGCGAGTCACTTTGGCAAAAGTACCAGGTGCTCTCGGAGTAGCAACGGCTGTCTGATGTCCCCACTCCCATAACGATACAGAACCATCTTGTGATCCGGTTAAGTCTGATATAACCACATAAAAAAGTGATAAACACGTTAATTACTTCAAAATTTCCTATCTTATAAAGAAGAAAAATTCGTAAGATGTACATTCGTGCGCTTATCAAGGTAACAAATATACTCACATAATGGTAAAAGTGGGTGGGAAGAGATTCTCCTGATTCCATCGATTTTATGTTTCAGAATCTGTCGGAATAGAATATAATCGATTGAATTTACGAATGAAAAGATTCAAGATAAAAATATATACATTTATAGATATGTAATATTCCATAATTAAACGTAACTTCATAAACACATTCAGTAATATTAAGGTATAACGCAGTCTGGGTGTTATGTTAACGCAAAGGTTTAATGGAGTTGCATATAATAAACATGTAACATGCGTTTCAAACATTGCAGCGAGTTTTCAGTTAAAACAATTTGTAATTAATATTCGACTGAAACTTTTCGGCCTACTAGCTTGCGGAATTGCTGTAATGTTTATCTTTAGGGGTTAGCGGTTTGTAAACGTTGAATTAACATGTGTACACGAATGTGGGTTCATATTGTATAACGAAATGTAATAGAAATCTATACACATCCAAGTCTTATGATCCTCATACTGATGGAAAAGTGTAATGTTTGAAATTGGATACATTATTTGTGAAAAAAAATTATATGTACAATCAGTCGAGCAGTTTGCATTTAATACATGCATTAAATTTACATCCAATCATATTCATTTAATATATTCAACGTAACTTGTGATAAGAACAGTGTGTTTTATCCATGAATTATAAATAACATCTATGAAAATATTCAGGAGCAGATGAAACATATTTGCCAATCAAGTATATACTAATATTTCTTTTTTATAAATGTTTCTATCATATTATGATGTACTAATAACGTAAGCAAAGAAAAATATGAACCAATGCATTGTGCATATTGAGCTCTTAGATAAAATGATAATGTTTCTAAATATTTCTAAAACAAATCTTACGGTTACTGTAAGATCTTTTGAAAATTCAAGATATATCTGACTTGTAATATATGTAAAAAAATTAAAAAATATTCTTAACAATCTCAGAAATTCTAATATTTTGTTTAGATAATCTTAGATTTTCACAATAAAATTGCGATAACCGTTATAAATGACATTATTACGAGCTTTAACATATTACAAATCAGATATCTGCTTGTTACTCAAAAAAGTTAAACATGAAATTTGCACTAGGATAGACTAGGGTCTGTTAGATGTAAATCTCACCGGCTTTAATAAGTGTTTGCTCCTATCGGCAACAAATTGACAGAAACGCAGGTCGTGGGAGCCAGGAAAAGCAGGCATCCCCTTCATCTGAGCGAGCGAATGAGCCGCCAGTTCAGTGACGCAGACCAAGTTAGATGTTAGGCAAGCATTGAACAAGCAACATTGTCTCCGTCACCACTTGTGCTACCCTAACCGAGTATACCACATTCACGACTTGCAAGGCTTGTCTCGCAATGTTTTTCTTTCTTTTTCTCTCTCTCCTTTATATTCATTCGAAAAATGACTTATAAGAAACTTGTTATACTTTTCTTTCTAAAGTTTAATGGACAAATGTTATTGTTAATGGTTTCGAAAGAGAAATAATTACCAGATTGTCAACAAACTTTATTAGTTTTACACAAATAGAGATATGTGATAAATTTGTTTCCAATATTTATCATATAAAACAAGCAAGCCTTGAATTCAGCCGTATCCTGATATGTGAGACAGTGCACATTTTGGTCTTAATATATATATATATCATGCAATGAATGATTTTTTTATAATCTTTGGTGCAAAATACTACTTCTAGACTCGTATCATTTTGACTGTCAATGTATAAGTATTGTCTGATTATTACTTTCGTATCAAAGACAAAACAAAGATATTGTTATACGCTTTAGATGAAGTGATGTCAAACAATATACAATGTATATGCGGGAACTTAGGTACACATATAATGATTCTTAGAATATCCTAGACAACACGTTTCCTATTTAAGTCGATATAGATTTTTGTGAATAAAGTTATTCATTAAAAACTCCTTAGAACCTGTTAATTTGCCAGGAAAACTCTTATTGTAAATACTTGTAAGCAACTAAAAATTGTATATCAATCTTGGAAATACTGCAAGTACTTCCTCAATTATAATATGTTTCCTCAGTTATAATAAGCCTTCTATATGAGTTAATTAATTTCATTCAGATATACAATCTCTTGCATAGTAATAATTAATTGCACATATTTTACATTCACGCACACATATGCATATTAAAACAATACATAGTGAGATTTACAGTTACACTCAAAATAAAAATAAATTCTCTCTACTCTGAGATATAATAACAAATAAATAAATGCAACATAACAAAGAGGAAAAGTGAAATTAATTTTATTTTTATGTTTTAAAATAAACTTAACATTCAAGAATGTTATATCAAACGATAAGTGTAGCACAAATATATAGATAAGAAAAAGAAAAGAGAAAGAAAAATTTAAAAAAATAAAAATATATTTCAAAAATATATTTAAATTAATTTGAATTATATTTAAATTGTATTAATAAAATGTCTTTGATTTGATCATATTTAAGAAAGATCATATTATGTCATAAATCTATCATCGAAACTTTCATTAATTAAAAAAAAAAATCTAATTTGTGATATATATAATGTGATACTTTTGATATTATTTACTGTATAAATTGTGATATAATTAGAAACTCACCACGCTCGCGCCACGTCCACTTTGACTGGCTATACCTGAATGGGGTTGGGGATTGTTTTGCTGAGGACTTTGCGCCAACAAAGGACGATCTGCTGCTGTCTGCAAATGACATGTGTGTAAAATATATATTATTTATTATTATATTAATATAAAGATATTATTAAATCACACCTGTATAACTAAGAAACTGGTTGGCGGTACAGGCTCTGGATCAGGTTGTCTATTCAAATTAATAATATCAAATTCGCATTCATCTTCCAACCATGATGGAAGTTCTAGGAGCAGAGAAATGTTCATCTCTTGTACTTCCCGAGGTGTAGCAAGGGCCATTAAACCTGGGTTTACCTATATATACGATCATCAATCACATTCAATATTACTATTATGTTGCAGAAATCTATTATAGATAAAATATTGTCAAGGCAATCTAAAATCTGTTTAAAATTTCTTTAGAAAGTAATTATAGCTGGAAAAAAGTTAAAATCAGATACCTGATTAAGACAGAAGGCACTGATGCTATCTTGTTCTTTATGGATTATCCTGACTGGTTCTGGCAAGCTTGTAGTGCCACTATCACTACCCTTATCTTCTCCAGTTCCACGATGTACGCTATCAACGACTGACTGACTACTTTCAAGTATCGTCGACAGAGATCTTCGTTTCCCAAATACTGCACGAATGAAAATATCCTGAACCAATTCCTGTCTGACTAAATAACACCATAAACGATTGGTAGGTGCTGCGGATGCCAATCGCGTACTGAAATCATGAAAATATTTTTTTTTAAATAGTTCCTTTTCTCTTTCAATTTTTAACTAAATGAAATGTGCTCACTTAAAAGGTGTATTTCCTTTCTCTAATAATGATCGATATTTATGAATAGCCGGTTTTCCAGGTGTAGGAGAAGGATCCGGCGCACAGCCGGGTATATAATTTGCTGGGGGTGGACCTTTAAGTTCCAATTCTTCGCGTAAAGACTCTTGCCATTGTGCAACGATACCCAGTGTACCGTGAGTTAGCGGACTACTTACAGGTAATTCTAAAATAATAGACGCATATTACCTTAATGTTAACATTATCATGTCATATATTACTTAAGAGATTTATAAGATATTGTATTTCACACCTTGCATTTCTATACCGGCAATAGTCAAGAAATCTTGTAATTGTTGTTGCAATATTTTAACTATTGCTAATCTCATTACATTCCAACTATACGAATTGGAATTACTATGTTCTGTATTATCCTTTGGTTTAGTCTTTGGCTTCGAACTCGTGTCAAATACGTCTTCCTCATCGTCTGTAGAATCTAAGTCAGATACCGCTGAATCGGAAGAATCATAATCAATTTCATCTGCATATTCAGTCTCTATTCGTGGCTAGAAAAGTATCGATTTACAATTAGTCAAAATAATAAAATACAGACACGCGAATATACAGAATCTTTCGATATTTGTTCTAAACATCCATACCTTCATAAGAAAATAAGAGATCATGCTCATTTGCGGTGAAACAAACTGTTCCCTGTACGTAGGTTTATCTTCCTTCATATTTGGCTGTTGACCCGTAAACTGTCCTAACAGCTTCATATTCAGCTTGACGCGTTGTTTAGTCAATGACGTCATAGTGTTCCACATACCGCTGGCGGTACTTTGGATGTCGCTCGTCACACTATCGGTTCGCTCGACACTATTCGTATTACCGCCCTGAAAGAAACGTAAAGATAAAAAAAAGTAACATTTGCAAAATGTACTAACAAAGGACCATACCTGGCTATTAGTAGTGCTCGCGACACGTAACAGCTTCTTAACGCCTCCTCCAAAGAGAGAGGCCCATGTACTGTTATCGAAGTGTTGTCCTACTAGTCTATATAAAATGTGACTGTCGCAACTTGACAAAGCGTAGATGAAAAGACTCATATATGTTGCCACGAAAGCCTCACAGAGCAGAATATTCAGCTTCGGTGTGTCTTCGTCTTTCTCCCGAGCTAATAATGCGCGCAAATTTGTCACGCCTGGCCATTTAGAAGGTGAGGTAGTTATGCATACACCATCATCCGTCGAATATCGTCGATGATATCTATTTGAGGCTACCAAATGACCACCCGAAGACGTTTCTACTTCAGCGACTGCCGGAAAACTAAAAAATAGTCAATATGTATATATATATATATATATGTGTGTGTGTGTGTGTGTGTGTGTGTGTGTGTGTGTGTGTGTGTGTGTGTGTGTGTGTGTGTGTGTGTGTATAATATCTGATTAAGAACATCTTGTATAATATTTAATTAACTCAATTATATGTAAAAACATATAATTTACCTATCAGGCTGATGATGTTTCATAACAAATGTGTCTGAATCGCAAAGCGACTGGTAAATACAGGCGCTAAGTGCCACTGCTAAATCTCTCATGATGAATACTTCGCAATAATGTGTATTTCTGTTAGGCATTGGCGGATTGCGTAGCTCTACTAATGTTTGTAGCATATCATGAGCGAGAGACTATAAAAGACAATAATACTGTTATATATCGAGGAAAAAAAGAAAAAAAGAAAATCAATATGGTTTTTGACATACTTGTAGATGTCGGACTGGATCAGCAACGACAGTTTTGTTACAAGCGACGCTGGCACTTAATAAGGGTAGTGTAGTAGGAAACGGAAGAGGACTGAGCAATTGTTGTTGAGTCTTTTCTTGTTGCAATTCTTGTAGCAAGAGTACCAATTCCATTCTTACTGACGCTAAACCTCCACCTGATGCACCATGCAATGAACAGTACGATAATAATGTCCTCAACAATGTCTCGTTAGCTGAAAATCATACGATATTAAAATCAATATTGTCTTTCTCTTATTTATTAGAATTTTCTCTTATTTATTAGATACAATATTCGTAAATAGTTTGTTAAATATAATAATTTCTTAAATTAAAATATTAATTAGATAATATAAAGATCTAATTAATACAATCAACCTTTCAGCCATTTCTTCCTCTTTGCAGCTCTCTGTACTTTAGCTTCAAAATCCAATTTCTCTGCTACTAGTATTTGATGTAACGTTGGTTGTTCACCAGGTTTATATGGTGGTACATCGTCAACCATACCTCCTTCATCTAAAAATTTTTTTTAACACCATCATCGATTTTTATTAAGCCATAATTGTTGAGAAATTATTACGATGTACGATTCATGATAAATATGTGTATGCAAAATAAAAACATTTACATTCTGCTACGTTGTTCACATCTCCATCTACGTTAGTACTATAGCTGCAAAGTTGTCTCAATGCATCTACTTCTCGTTCCAACCACACGTAGAGTTGATATCGTAGCTGACCTCCGTCCACTTCAAAACCTGTCGCTAATGTAGACAGTTCTTCCATTAAGATTTTCAAGCAAGCCACGAATTTTAGCTGTTGTGCCATAATATCCAATGGTCCAGCTGATTTTACCACATCTTCTAAAATATTAGTCATTTTTATTAATAATAAAATTATGTAAAAATTAATTCACGAAGAAAAGAAGGAAAGTCTTACTGTTATCATTTTCTGGCTTATGTATATTATCTTGCTCTTTTTTGTCGAGTTTCATACTCATGGGAGGACTATCAGCGTCTTCACCTTCACCCGTCTCATCATCATCCCAGTTTAATTCTAATTTATCTTCTTCCATGCGCTTGCTACTCTGAGACCAATCAAATGATGATGCACTCCAATCTGTATCGCTAACTGTTTCTAAAAGCAGTATTTCATTAGCTTCATTATATTCTTAATATTATTTTTCAATATTTTTTTTATTTAAAATAATGATAGCTCTATATATACCTTTATTATTTATTGGATTCGACTTATTTTCCCAATTAATAATACCGGTATCTATTTGAGAATCTTGAGCTCTAGCCTTACTTGGACTATTTAGTAAACCTTAAAATGGAAAGATCGTAACATTTTCAATTTAGAATTTACAGTTTGTCAATTAATTTATGAATATGCGTATATATGTATATTACTTACTTGGAGAATCTTCACCATTTGTTTCCATAACTTTATTAGGTAATTTAGATAAAACTTCGAGAGCAAGGGCTGGACAGCCAGCCTTAAAGTGTGCATGTGCTGTTGTAAAATACAGTTGCCTCTCCAATGGTGTAATACTATCTTCTAACAATAATTGTTTATCTGGCTGACTCTTTGTCTCTGTGCCATAACTGAATCCCGAAATTACTACAGAGTGTCCTTTCTTCTTATCTTGCGCAGTGGATGCGATATATTGTCTGATTAATAATGGATGCGTACGAAGATAAACATAAAAGTTGAAAACGTTTGGATTTGCTGAAATAAAAATTAAGGGATAAAACGTTTATTTTAAGAGTTAATTTATGTAATTTACAAAGTACATCGATATTATTTACCTGTTGTTCCTTCTGGTTTATCAGATTCATCATTATATTGTGGATGCATATGACCAACATTGGTCAAGAGCAAAGTATTGAGAGAGCCAGAATAATCTTTCAAGATCCATAGAGCCATACTACGCAAGAAAGGATCAGGATGCACTCTGCTCATATCTTGATTTTGCCCGTCTTTATCGCAACCTAGGATTTCTTCATATAATAATCTTCTCATATTAGGAGATGATGTATCATTTTCGTAAAGTCTAGCTATCACCATCGCGAGTTGGATGTCGTTCAGTTTATTTAAGCACACGTCGATAGCATCTTTCAACGCTCCGGCAAGTAAAAAGAATGCAGCCGCGTGTTCAAATCGTTGTTTTCCAAGTAGAGCGAAAGCGTTCTTCAGAGCCGCCTTCCTCCATCGATTCTCAGCGAAATTATTTGAGAAGAAGGTGGTCATTCGTTCGTCTCGTTTATTTCTAAACAGACCCCACACTAAATTCTTCTTTTTCATCGCTAAATAATAGACAGCTGCATCCAAAGGATCTTGTTTATCTTGGAAAGCGGCTTTCGCTATTTTCTCCATACATTTTTTCAGCACCGTGTTACTTCTAATCCACCAACCTACGCCAAGCTCCTTCAATACAGACCATTTTGGTTGACCTTTGGCATAAGACGGAATTAATCCCAGTAATTCTTCCTCAGATTCAGAATGAAACGCCCATACAAGATTATTCGATGCGATACCCTGTTTCTGGAATTGTGCTCTTTGTACCAATGGTAAGCAGCGTATCAGATAATTGTAATGTTTCATTGCCAAGAGGAATCTGAGGCCACAGTCGTCCAGCGAATCGGTAGATACAGTTTCGCCGTCCGGAATGCCCGTTAAATTTTCCTTGGCGATTGCATTTTTTGCCGCATCAATTGCGAATCTTTCTGCGAAATCGACATTACACGTTGACACGGTATCCGCCAACGCGAGCAGATGCATTTGGTCGAGACTGGACAGGCCTGGAAGATGAGTGTGAGTCAAGAGACGTGATAACAGTCTGCCTTGTCGGGGACCAAAGTGAGAGATTCCTTGTCTTTCCGGCACAGAGGACCGTCTGTCCTTTTGCCGCGAACATTCGTAATCCTCATCCAACATATCGTCCAACGATTCTCCTTCGTCCAAATTGCTGTCGAATAGCTCGTTGTAATCATGCTTGTCCTCGCTTTGCTGATGCGGTAGATTCGTTTCTTTGTCAGCCATTAATAGAGTCCACAACGGGAGTGGGGAGATGGATGTAATCTCTGCATAATCCAGCGTCAATTCCTCCGGTATCTGTGTAGTCGAACCTCTCGGTTCCAGAGGCGATGTTGTGCCCATATAACTTACTGACATTGTTCTCGATCGTGACCAACCACTACGTTGTTTCACCAGATTCTCGTCGTCGGCTCGCAAAGAGCAGGAACTACCTATACATCGGACAAGATGCGCCAGTATAGCTTTCACCCATCTGATCTTACCCGAATTCAACAGTTCCATCAACTGTTTAGGGTGATACTGTGGCAAAACTGGACAAGCTATCCTCGATGCTTCGAACAGTCCGTAATCTGGCATATAGTCGAAACTCAAATTCTCGTTCTGTATACCGCGCTTTTTCTTGGCATCCAGCATTGTTAAATTAATGCTGCTAACACGCGACAAATGTGGCATAGAAGACACGTTTGCCAGCCGCCTCTGAGATGTCTCGTGTGCTAACGTGCGTAGATCCTCATCGCGTAAGTTTCGACTTGCTTGGAACTCATCGGACTCCTGATGCTGCAGATTCGAATGGAAGCAGTCATTCTTCGGATTCGGCTTCCATTGTGAATACACGTGCATTTCGGAATCCATGCCAACAACCAGAATGCCATCGCGCACCCAGGATATTTGCATGGGCAATGGCGGCAAGCCATCTGCCGTCGTCAGCTCGATCTTGCGCAGCTTCATCCATCGGATCTCGTCGACGAATTGCGGCTGAGCTAACGACGAGGTCTTTCTCAGTATCGGTCTATTGTTGCTTTGAGATTCCTTCATTGCTTTCATGTTAGCCTGCGCCAGATCCGAGCATACCGGAGTGAACAACATAATTTTGGAACCAACGCCTACAGTTAGAATATGCGAGCCGTCCTCTTTGGATACCCAGTCGAGTTGCACTAAATGCTTCTGCGTGAGCGGACACGTGTTACCATTCTCTATGATCGATTTCCGTAAAGATTGTAAGGTACTGAACGATGGAACCGCCAGTAGACCAGCTTTCGTGGAATCACCGTTCTCTCCGTTTCTCGAAGACCTTATATCTTCATGACTGAGAGTCTGCAATACCTGAGTGAGTCGTTGTTTCTTCTGCAAGAATCTACTATCATACAAATAACTAAGATCCAAATGTTGATCCACCGGTATTCGTGGCAAATGAATATTCTTCAGATGAATTGTATCTTCTAATATCCATTCGCTGCCACCCGTGCTTTCGCATTCGTATATAGCGACACAAAGATTCACGTAGCGCGAGTCCGGATCATTTTTCGTTGGACGCGTAAACGATTTTCCATACTTATAAGCGCAAGCAATGCGCCCACTATAAGCAGCGCTTATATTCAACGGTTGGCCAGTAATATCAATAGTAGATTCTTGATCTTTTCTTGTCATCTCCCATTCACACCATTCGTAGTCTAATTTATCATCCGATTTCTTCGTTACCTTACATTTCCAAAAACGTACAGTACTATCGCTACAAGCAGTGACAATAATGTATGGTGCAAAGCAAGCGGGATATATCGAGGAACTACTCAAATGTCCCGCGGCGGGAGCAGCATGAATCACCTCCACACCGTCAGGTAATGGCAATTCTTGCGTACAGACTTTCGTGGTGGTGATAAGAACGTGACTGTTTTGATGGCGACGAGGAAGGAACGTTGAGTCCAAGTCAGCTTGACTATCACGACGACTCCGGCCACCGGTTTGACTGGCTCTGCGAGATCGTCTGCCTTCCGCGTGACTCAATCTACCCGGTGTTCCCTCATCATCCTCGTCTTGAACTAAATGAGAATCTGGCACATACATCATCGAGCCTGACAAACCAGTAGTTTCCGGTTGCGATGCTATGACCAATCGCCACATGTGCACAGTAGTGCCTTGTTGCGTACGCTCAAGGACCACTATGTAGAATGGTTCTTCGAAAATTGCCGATTGTTGCAGATCTACCATAGCGTCCAACGTAGACTCCATGAGTCCTAAATCATTGGCCGATGTGTCGATACCAGGTTGCTTCTCATCATTTCTTTCGCCTGTAATCAATTGCTCTTGAAAGACATGGAGGAACTGCGTGTTTTGCCAATCATGAGTAGCATCGGCAATAGCGTCGAGCTGTATAACGCATCCTGGTCTCGCAGTTGATTGCTGAGATACTATTTTTATCCTATCATGAATGGAGTGTCTAACGCCATCGTCCGATGACATATCCGTCGAAAGACTGGCCATGGAATCCATCATCCTGCTTCTTCTCTCACTGATCGATACCTCAGCTAATAATGTTCTAGCATCAATAACAGCTTGATAAACTCTTAAACACTCTCCATCGCTAGCTACGAAGCAGGCACTGGGAGAATTAGATAGATTGCCTAATGTTGTGCTTGGCAATAATGTCGGGATCCAGGCTACGTTACTAAACGCCGATATCTCGGGCGAATTGATACGTGCCAATTCAGAAACTCCACCGCTTTTAGATAAAGGCCCCACGGCATCTACGCGCCACAATATCAATTCGCTGCAAAATCCAGTGGGCGACATAATATCCTTATCCTTACAAGAGTCATGCTTGCTATCGAGATTTTCATTGGATTCCGTTGATTGAGTACCAGAAAATTCGGGAATATTATGATGGGAAGTTGTTACAAGTAAAGGTAAGACAGGATGGCAAGTGATATCGTTTACACGGAAGCGATGCCCGGAAGCTCTGCATGCATGTCCTATGCTCAATACTTGTGAAAATTTCGTTTTATCCGCAAATGTTAACTGCCATAAATTTAAAGTACCATTCGAGTGCTTTGACACCATAGAAACAATCGGACTAGGATGAGCCAATAGATCCGCATCTTGTCCATTCTTATTACTTTCTAATGCATTATTTTCAATTTTCGTTTGATTTTGATCATTTGTATTTTCCATATTTTTCAATAGTTCCTGACCTGTTTTGGAAGTCAAAGTAGATTGTTCCTCGTCTTGTTCTATTAGACTAGGTAAGGGATTCGCGACTTCATTAGGATCATTTGTTTTTGTCGAAGATTTTGCAACTTCACGAATATTCAATAAGGGTCCACCAGTATTGTGAGAGTACATCGATACATTGTGACTCATTGTCGATGCGTCGCCGAGCGGAAATGCATTTGGAATACGAGTAGAGAATGAAATTTGCGCTTGTCGAAAAGATCCGGGATGGTATTCATCTAACCATTCAATATGCCAAATCAAGAAACTTCCGTCTATCGGATGAATCGAGAACAACAAATCTGGATTGTGATGCCAATCACGTAGCAACGTTTCTATCTTTGTGTCCAATGAATCTGGTGCGTGATTCATTGTAGATGTTGCATCCGTCGCTATAGAATTAATGGAGGTTGTATTGCTATAACATAAAATTTTTTTTAACAGAATAGAATTTTATATATAATAATGTGTTGAAAGAATTGGCAAGAAAAATAGATTTAGAAAACATACCTAAGAGTGGGATGAGAGTGCACACTATGTGCTAAACTGTGATGAGATGAGGTAGTATGTGCAGTATGATGTTCATCACTACTATGATCTTCTTGACTCATTGACCGGCCACCGATGATTGGTTTCTGAGTTGTTTGTAGTCGAACTCCTTTTTCTAAAAAGAAGAATATTGTTATTAGTAATTGTATTTTTTCAACAATTTTCAATAATATGCAATTGAATAAATCAAATGCATACTTGGTGTACATTCATCCTCAGAATCATGTTCCACATGTTCAGCATCTTGATGATGTTGCAAACCTTCCTCTTTCTCCACTACTTTACGAGTTAATTCTTGTAGTATGTTTTCGGCTTGCATAGTAAAATGCATTTCCTTATTATTTAACCAGTGTAAAATAAAATTCGGTTCTCTTTCGGGGTCTCCAGTAATTAGGCTTGGTACTAGCGGTATATCTATAACATGAACGTATACTATCCACTGACGATTACCAATATTTCAATAATATTTAAAAGAAGACATAATACTAATGTAAAAAAAAAAAAAATAAAATTTTTACACTACTTTATGTATTGTAATAAACATTAATACTATACCAGTTTCTGCATTAATACTGGCTGCCAAGTGGAAATGCATTCCTGGATAATGACCAGAAGTTTGATAATTATTATGAAAATCATGTACAGAATATGTAGATGGAAGCGTTGGTAAAGTCGGTGCTGTATGGCCAGCTTGATGTTGTTGTTTAGCATGTCGTCGAATATGAAAACATGTTCTAAAACAAAAAATTTTATATATCATCTTTACATCAAAATTTCATATATATTATTTCAATATAAGCATTATAAAAAGCTTTCTTTATACTTTAAAATTAATAGCAAATAAAAAAATATCAAATTCTTCTGCCATCATCTCTTCAAACATACTTCATATGTTTGAGCCGTTGCATAAATCGATGTTTGTGCATATTATGATGACGATGCTTGCCATGATGACCATGCCTATCGGAGCCTTCAAACTGACTCATATTAGCTAAACCTTCAATTTCAGGTGGTATCGTTTCTGCCCACACTCGACAAATATTATCACGACATGAAGTGACCAACATATTGGATACAGAGCCTCTAATTTGAGACAAAAGAAAATTATGCAAATATTATTTTTGCTTCTTATATTGTTTTATTTAACTTTATTTAATCTTTTTACTACAAAAAAACCATTTCACAGTAGCACAAATAGTATATTTATTACATTCCGAGAATCATATATATTTCTTGTCTTATATCCGTTTCTATCAATGTCAATTAAATTTTAATCATTTAATGATTTAATTTTAATGATTTAATTTACTCTTTATGCTTTTCTAATTCTTAGAACTAGAGAAAAAGCTAAAAAGTATTCTTTATCTTTTTTTATTCTTTATTAGATAAAAAGTAGTTTAAACCAAGGTTGAAGTTAATCTACCCAATATTGATAGAAACGAACTTTTATTCGTATAAATGTTAATTTATGATAAAGTTATACATTTTAACTCTACATGTAGCAAAAATTAGAGTAATGTTGTAATTATTAGAGTAATGTTTGTTATATCGTTCAAATAATATATATAAATAATATCAGTATCATTGATTTGATCGTAGATTTACTTACTTTGGCATGTATTTACTTGTTTTGCGCCAAGAAAGGTGCGTTACAGCACGTGGATGTGCAACATAAACAAAACTAAAATTGTCACTACCCACGGACTGAGAAAAACTTGTATGATCTATGCTCTTTGCTGGAAATACTAGAAATGAAGAATAAGTCTATAATAACTGTTTATATAAATAAAGAAAGATCATCAATTAATAATTCAATAAAAATACATACATTGTTTATTTTCAAACCATATTTTGACTAATCTATCATTCATTCCTGTTGTTGCAAACAAAGTGCCATCAGGACTAAAACTCATAAGATGGACTGGTGTAGCCGTACGACATTTCCATACACAGTTCCAACCGCCTGGATCATTTGCAATAGATGTGTCTCCAGGCCCAGGACTTTCAGCTTCCCCTCCAATTGAGAATGTTACTGTACCAGCTGCTAAAAAATAAATTTGTTTTAACAATATAGTAAAATTGTTTTTAGATATGATAAAATGCACATATCAAAAACTCAAATAAAAAAGACTAATATTTAAGGCTCCTGAGCCTAATCATCAACCATATTGAATTATGATTCAATCAGAATTATGATTCGATCAGAAGCAAGAAATGACACATCAATTTTTATTACGTGCCATTTATAAATAAAGACAATTTAGATAAAACAAAATGATGAGATTGCTTTAAAACATTTGTAAAAATGGGGAAATTATGCTTATCCCTCCTGACAATCAATAAATAATCGTAAAAAGTGATAAAAGGCACGTGTAAGAAAATAAGTATGCGCATTGAATAAAAGCACTTAATGTGCCTTTTATTGACTGTCAAGGGAGATAAGCATAGTTTTCGTCCATTTTTACAAATGTTTTAAAGCAATCTCATCATTTTGTTTTATCCAAATTGTCTTCATTTATAAATGGCATATAATAAAAATTAATGTGTCATTTCTCGCGTCATGATTCAATATGGCTGTGGTGATTACTCAGGAGCTTTAATAGAGTCTCTCCATAATGCAAAAGATAATATGTTAAATTATATTTAATCATTTGTATATATAAAAGATTTATAATATATATTTTATAATAATATAATGTGTATTTTTTTATGTTGTGCAATAGCAAGCTGATAATTAAAATAAATTAAAATGTTCAATGTGGCAAAGCACAAAAATTAAACAAACATTTTTAAATCATATTGAAATTATCAATCTTTGTTTGCTATTTCATATATATATATATATATATATATATATATATATATATATATATATATATATATATAAAAAAAAAAAAAAAATAAAAAAAAAAAAAAAAAAAAAAAAAAAAAAAAAAAAAAAAAAAAAAAAAAAAAAAAAAAAAAAAAAAAAAAAAAAAAAAA
>Ga0157363_1002561_pt1 | contig 16091 bp, 5 predicted proteins | sample AttsexASBM1_FD_111477 | JGI IMG/M metagenome (GOLD analysis project Ga0157363, IMG submission 111477) | Fungus gardens microbial communities from leaf cutter ant in Ribeirão Preto, State of São Paulo, Brazil - Atta sexdens ASBM1 | ecosystem: Host-associated > Fungi > Mycelium > Unclassified ...
CTGAAAAGGAGCTTGCAGAACAGCTTGGCGTTACGCAGCAAGCCATTTCCGTACGATTACATACGAATAAAGATTGAATTTTACAAAAAAAGCTCAGAACTTTTTTGTACACCTAATAATAATAATTATAAATAGTCGCCACAGCCATATTGAAACAATATAACATTATAAAATGAGAAATAACACGTTGAAATTTCTTACATTGCAAATAACTTGAATTTGGATAAAACAAAGTAATGAGATCACATTTTAAAGCACTTGTAAAAATAAGTTAAGTTATTTTTAACGTTCATGACATCGTGACAGTTAGTAAATAATCATAAAAAGCATATGAAGTGAAAATAAGCCACGTATGCGAATAAGTAAACGTCGGTAAACGCTACTTGGTTTTTACGATTACTTATCGATTGTCAGGAATAGTAAACAATTTTAGCCTATTTTTACAAGTGTTTTAAAGCGATTTTATTATTTAATTGTTTTATTCAAATTCTCTTTATTTACAAATGGCAACAAACTTCAACGTATCATTTCTCGCTTATGACATCATTGTTCTATGTGACTATGGTGGCTATACTCGGAAATCTTAAATATTTTTGTTCAATCTTTTGCAACAGAGTTAAATATAATATTTCACATAATTTGTCCACAATTTGTCACATTTGATGTGAAACAATTTGATATTCTATTATTTTTGACGCATTCCAATTTGAAAGTTTTCATATTTTTCATTTTAAAAAACTGAAAAAGAGATAAGCCACTTCTACAAGTAAAAGACTTTATGAATTTTAAATTGTATTAAAGAAATTACAGGAAGAGTGGGGAACTGTATCAGCAATAAATCACGAATCAAGGCGTTCGGTAAACAATTCAGTTTGATAAAACATCCGGTCGTGTATATCATGTAAAAGTCGATCGTTCACATCGAACGAAGGTCAACAATGTCATGTCGTTTGTGCGGTCAGTTATGCAGCTGAATTCTCTCGAATCGATTTGAATCGGTATCGGATGACAGTTGGAGAATGGTGATAGCACTTAGACAACTTATCATATCCATTATGAAAATGACATCAACATTAGTTTCCGAAGTTAACGGCGATGGTAGAATCTACCGATTGAATCAGCACGTTGCTGCTTTTATATGTAAGTTCAAAAAATGCTTGCTCAAAAAATGTTTGCTACTATTCTAATTGTAAGCAATGCAAATGTCTTTTTTAGAGAATATATAATTATTAAAATAAAATATATCACACACATAAAACACAAGTCAAATACAAGTCAACACACGCCATTGTGCAGAAATATAAAAACATACACATAGAAATAAAAATATATATGGTAATGAAATGAGTTTATTTAACTTTTCGGTTTATTCTTCAAATCATCTTCAGAAAGTTACGTGTTGATAAGAAAAAAAAATTATATTATATTGTCGATCAAAAAGTAAATTGAAGAACTACTTGTATAAAACATTCTATGGATAGTTTAAAGAATGAGTCAAAACGTAAATTAAATTTTGTATCACTATATTTTCTTACTTATATGTGTATGTACTTTTATATTTATGTACTCCATACATCTTGACTCGTATTTCCAATACATTTTAGAACTTCTTTGCAAGCTCTTGTTATATTATTGTTAAAATAAGAATTAAAAATAATGCATTTACAATATATGTATATATATAGATTATAATATTTATACATGTATATGATATTCCTTACAGTGTTTAGAAGCATATTATTTTTTTTAATGTATTATACTATGAAATTAAATTATGAATTTGATTAATAGCCTCTTACGGTTATATATTATAATATATATAATATATATAATATATAATACGTGGCATGCACAAATTTTTAATGTTCTTTACTTTTGAAATGAAATTGGTTATGCAAATATCTTAATTGAATATACAACAATAATCCACATGCTTTTCGTTAAAAATTATGCTATTAAAATACTTAAAATGCTAAGAATATCTTGTGACTTAAGATATTAAGAATATCTTTTTTAATAATTCTGTTTAGAATGTTTGTATAATCATGATTTCAATAAAGTTTTAAGTCAAATCATTTTCATGTAGATGCACATATCGTCATATATACAATACATGATGCTACAAGTGAGAAAAAATTATTAGAATTATATCCTATCATTGTACGCGCATAATATTTAGAAATATATTACACATAATTCGAATTCGAGCATTGAATTGTTTCATGATATTAAGAGCAATATATTAGAAAAGACACACAGAAGTTGAACAATATATTTAAAAAAGAAAAAAATAATAGTAAGACATAAATTGTATTCACTCACATTTAAATATATTTGTATGGATCATATTTGAATATATTTGAATGGATTCACTTTCAGAGTTAATATAACTTTTTAAAGTACATATTTGCAATAGAATATTGATTTTTGTTAAAAATTTGTTTAAAAATTTAGCTTCTCTTGGCGGTTTCGCTCTTGGTGTCACAATGGGATGGAATTCTAGCGCCGAAGAAATTCTTCGAAACATCTTAAATGCTAGTGGTACCGAAATCAGCATTATCGGTGGTATATTGAATGTCGGTGCTTGTATCGGCGTGATATTTATACTTTTTTTTATCAAGTATTTCAACCGTATCACAGCCATGTTCTTGACTATGCCAATATTCATCGTCGGCTGGACGTTTATTTGCTGCGCTGGTCAAAAAGTATGCTGTAATGTTAAAGAAGGATATAAAGTTGAGACTATTTCTCAGCCAAAATGAAAAAGTTCCGAAATGTACAAATTACATGTCATAATAAAAGGTTACTTAAGTAGTGTCGAGTGATGGATGGGAGTTGTTTTATGTGGAAGTCGTACGCCTCTAAACAGAAAAGGAGATAGAGTGAGAGTCACTTCGCGTGGAAGTCATGAAACAAGAGGGAGGAAGTGGGGTAAAAGTCACTTTGCGTGAAAGTTATTACATATGCAAAGAGTAAAGAATAGTTTTTAATATTATAATTTTAATATTAATATTATTATTAATATTAATATTAATATTAATATTAATATTATAAATTTAATGTTATAACTTTTTTTGTTAATAACTTTTTAACGAGTAATGAGCGACGGCTAAAATTTGGAGGTCATTCAGAATCATGATTTTAATATATATCAAGATCATTGGAAAGAGTTCCCTTAAAAAGAATATTTATCAAAACTAGAATTCGGAACCAAACCAATATTTTATATCAGATTATTTGTTGTTCGTTAATCGCTTGAAAATGCTCTTCTAAATTATATTTGTTTAAGCAACAAAATCATTTGTTGTTTAATTTCGGGATAGTTTGGGATAATGTGATGTCTCAGTTAACAATTTTTTATTAATAAATTTTATTAATATAAATTTTTTATTAAAAGTGAACATTAATTTTATTAATTTTTTATCATGATTTTTTACGTTCCTGATGTTTTCTCATAAATAAAACGAAATACAAAAATTGTCGAATATTGGTCTTCAATTTTTTACTCAGATACTATCAACTTCACAGAAAAACTGCAAAAGACAAAAATCATTTATTTTCTTCTCATAGAACTCTAAGAATTTTTTCAGAATTTTTAATCAACTTTCTAGTAATGCATTTTTTTATTTTTACCAACATGAAAAAATATGGTATTAAAAAATTCTGAAAAATTCTCAGAACTTCAACAAAAAAAAAACAAACAATTTTTGTCGGTCGCCGTTTTTCTGTAAAATTGATAGTATTTGAATAAAAAGTCATTGAAAATCAATATTCAGCAATTTTTAGTAATTAATATCTCGTTAACCATTGCGAAAATTGCAAAAAGAGGATTTTTTGACTTAGTTTAGTCCATTCTATCTATGCAAAAGCGCTCGGCAAAAACTTACGGGACCCTGTATATATATATATATATATATATATATATATACATATACTTATTGTTCAAAGTCAAAGAAGAAGCGATACAGCAGAAAAATTGAAAAAATTTACGAAACTCCAAATGCTCGTAACTCAGTAAATAATTATGATACAGAGATATTTAAAGAACGAAAATGAAGCTTGAAGTCTGTATTTTAAAAAACTTTTAATGCCGATTGAGTGACACCAATAATTTTCCAATGGCCAATGATAGAGTGAGGACGTGCAAAATTGACAAGTAGAATCTCCTGTTTCTGGAGTTGCAAGGAGTAAAGCAATTGACGCAGTTTAATGGGATAAAAAAGACGTAAAATTTTAAAATCTCTCTTTCAAAATGCGCTTTTGCGAAACTCGATAATTTTTCGTCAAGTTATGACAATAAAAAAAATTTTTTATATAAAATAATGATGAATTTTGAATTGTAATGCTGAATTGTAATCATTATCAATTCAAACCATAGCAATTCTAAGATGTTATTGTTTGAAATCATATTCGCGCGGTCGTAGAGTATGACCTGAGTGCACGCGCGCATACGTATGTGGGCATGTGAGCTGAATGTGTTCACTCGCGCGAACGTTAATAACAGTGTTAATAATGAGTGTGTCACTCATTTGTACACTAGAGCTTATAATAAATCTCTGAAATTGACAAGTTGTCTTGCCAAATCTTTTAATCTATGATCCATTATTTATATAATACAAATCTGGAATGACATTTCGCAGAAAGAAATTAGGACTTGCATTAATATGAAAAATCGAATGCAAACAGTAATCGAGCAACGCGGAGGCAACACGCGTTACCGAAATTTACACGCAAAAATACCATGTGTAAAGTCTACACACATACAAAAATACGATGTGCAAAATCCATGCAGCAACCTTGTCGTGGTGCATATCCGGTAATATCAGGTAACATCAGTAGTATATGTCAAAAATGCAAGAATAACTTTAGAGTGCTATAATTGCGAAAAAAAATCGTAGCGATTAGCTTTTTTTTTAAATTAAAGGGGAAAGTTTGAACTTTACATTGGAAATGGCATTCCTTTAAAAAATTTTACAAAGTCCATGTATTCCGTCAAACTTTACAATTTTCAATATGACAAATACACACCCTCATATTTTGAGAGTTAACAGTGACAGGAGTTCATCAACTTAAATTCTGACCATAACAAAGTAAAGATTTCAAGCTGTAATTTAAAAAAAGAACGTTATCCTATGATAATTTTTCGCAAAGTTATTGTTAATCAAATTTGGTCAATTTTTCGATACCATAACTTTTTTGAGCAGTATACATATCCTATATATAGCAAGGTTCAATATTAATTAGTTTAAACGTTAAAAGTTAAAAAAATTAATAACTTAACTTAGTTAATTTTAAATGCATTAATTTTTAGTTACTTTTAAACTTTAATTTTTTTTTTATTGAAAATTTTTCTATCTTTCTTAATGCTATGGGAGTACAAATAAGTTTCCGCCGTTTGCAAAAGATTAATAAACTATAATTAAAATTGTTTGATGTAAAACGACATATCGTAAGATTGGACATCCGGCAATACCATAACCTTGAAATATTAGCGATTTTGTATCAGCATTATATATTTTTTTTTGTATGAAAATGTCGAATTTTGAGCCGAATAAGCGTCATTTGCGGGAACTTTTGATTTACTTCTTTAATTTAAAGAAATCTGCAGCTGAGACTCATAAATTGCTTGTAGAAGCATATGGTGATGCTGCCTTAAATGAGAGAAGTTGTGAATGGTTTCAAAAGTTTAAGAACGGTGAATTTGACGTCGAAGATAAAGATCGTAACGAAAGTGTACGAAGACGCAGAATTGGAAGCATTATTGAATGAAGATTCGTGCCAAACACAAAAAGAACTTGCACTTACATTAGGAGTGACTCAACAAACAATTTCATATCGTTTGAAATCATTGGGAATGATTCAAAAGGAAATTGGGTTCCATATGAACTGAAGCCGAGAAACGTTAAACGCCGATTTTTCACATGTGAAATGCTGCTTGCCAGGCATAAACGAAAGAGTTTTCTGCATCGTATAGTCACTGGTGATGAAAAATGGATCCACTACGATAATCCAAAAAAGAGGAAATCATAGGGACCACCTGGCCATGCTTCAATAGCTACATCGACAGCCAAGCCGAATATTCATGGAAAAAAACTTATGTTGTGTATTTGGTGGGATCAGCTTGGTGTCGTGTATTATGAGTTGCTCAAACCGAACGAGACCATTACTGAGGCTCTTTACCGAACACAATTGATGAGATTGAGCCGAGCACTCAAAGAAAAACGCGCCCACTATTACTCCAGGCATGACAAAATTATTCTCCTGCATGATAATGCTTGACCACATGTTGCGGCGCCTGTCAATCTAAGTAAGTTTTGAACACTCAAATGGGAAGTTCTATCGCACCCGCCGTATTCTCCAGACATTGCTCCTTCCGAATACTACTTGTTCCGATCGATGACGCATGGCCTGTCTGAGCAGCACTTCACATCATATGAAGATACCAAAAATTGTATCGATGATTGGGGATTGAGGATAGCCTCAAAAGATGAAGATTCTTCCGACGCGGTATCCACATGTTACCAGAAAGATGGAAGAAAGTAGTGGCTAGCGATGGCCATTACTTTGAATAAAACATTATGTACCGTTTTTTCACAATAAATGCTTAATTTTTGATAAACAACGGCGGAAACTTATTTGTACTCCCAATAATATTTTGTTTTTATAATCTTAAACATTGAAAAATTAATTTAGAAAAAGTTCAATGATTTTATGATGAAAGACTCTATAATAAGAGTTACATCATATGGTAGCCAGTTTTTATTGATTCGCTAGATTTTATCAATTCCTGCTTATATTTGAATCACACTAATTTTATCACAAATGTTATAATTTTATTTCAGCAACATAAATATGAAATGAGCCTTAAATGAAGAATTGTTATAAAACAGAGTTGCACATCCACCCATTTTCTAAATTTTTACGTATATTTTTTTGTATAAATATCTAATCGATGTAGTCGTAAACATGCATGAACAGTCATTTTAAAAATTAAAGAAAGAGAAATAATGCAAACATATACTCTTTTCTCTCACAAAATTTAGACAAAAACACCTTATAACTTTTATTATATATAAGTAACTTACATTACATTAAATGTGAAATACATTATACATAAAATTACATATAAAATTAAATTTGTCTAATAATCTATATTTGTAAGAGTTATTTAAAGTAATCTCATTTTAAGAAAAATTAGAACATTCTGATTTCAAAAATAATTTTTTTCAATATTAACTTTTTTTTAAACTTAAGTTAATTTAATCTTAACTTAACATTTATTACATTAATTCTTTATTCCTTCAACTTTCAACTTAATTTTATTAATTTTATAAGCCATTAACTTTATCTTAATTTAATTTAATTTAAAAAAAAACATGAACTTATTCAACCCTATATATAAGTGGTCTTTTAACATTATATTATACATAATATGTATATCTCGGAACTTTTTCATTTTAGCCGAAAAACAGTTCTAATTTAACATCCTCTTTCTGTCAAAATATTATTTGTGTATAATACATTATGTATATTTAATAAATTGCACGAAATTAAAGTGAGAATAAATAAATTATTGCTAAAACAATCTTAATGCGTAGTATTTTATGTTACTTCATCTCAATATTAAATTAAAAATATTATTTTAATAAAAACTAATAAAATTAGTTCAATTATCATAAAATTGTTTTAATATTGTAACATTTTACTAAATTTTACTATTTTTTACAATTAATTTTACAACTAATAAAAATGATGTATAATAATTAAACTAAATTTGTACAGATTTCTTTCCTTATAATTGGTCGATTCGTATGTGGTATGAGTGGTGGAGCATTTTGCATTCTGACGCCGATTTACATCGCAGAAATTGCAGATCAGAATTCACGAGAACGACTTCTTATATATTTTCATCTTTTAATCAACTGCGGAATTATGTATGCCTTTGTAATCGCCTACGTATTAAATGAACACGATACTATATGGAGGTATTTATAATAATGAATATGTTATTATATCTCTAACAAAATTTATAAACTTAATTACATTAATTACATATTCAAAGATTAATATTTTAACATTTCTTTCATTTTTAGTATTATTCAATTTTTAATTACAATTAAGTATAAGTCTGTTTCTTTATTCCTGCAGTAGACTGCACTCTTTCTTATTTTCGTCAAACATTAAACATATATTCTCTATCCCACTTAAAAATTTCAAAAGTATACATTAATTCAACCCTAAAAAGTAGACCCTATATTTTATATCAATTTAAGAGAGAAACATTCGTGAAACATTAATAGAGGAGAAGGTGATATCGCGACACTAGCGCATTTTATACAATAATTTGGTTAATATAATCAATATTTAAATTTAAAACTTAACGATTACATTTGTCAAAGTATTATTCGATCGATTCTAAACTCAATTACGAAGTATTTATTCCTTTGTGCACATATATATAAAATAATATATAAAAAGTGACAAGTTGCATAATGGCTTGGAGAGAAACAGAATAATATGGCCTTGCATAAAAATAGAATAAAAATTTTTATTAAAAAAAAATAGTATTTGATTACAAAATTAATAAAAAAATAAACTAATGTAGAATATGTGTGTGTATGTGTGTGTGTGTGTGTGTGTGTGTGTGTGTGTGTGTGTGTTTGTGTATAAAAGAAATTCATTATTTTTCTATTCAATTTCATGCAAAAATAATGGATTTCTTTTTACTACACCTAATACTTTTTACTACACAATATATATATATATATATATATATATATATATATATATATATATATGTATATATCATAATTTCTTCTGCATATAAGCTGCTTTGTTAGTAATAAGAATCTGTAGTAGGGGAGACCCGAGTCAATAGATTATATCAGTAAGTAATAATCGGACTACGCTTAAAAACAAAACAAGCGAGACACATGTAAACGTGTTTGATTGAGCATACAGTGACTGCCGCTCAGTCTGCTGTAATCTCGTTGTGAATACATCTATCATAGAAGATATGCTACACTGAACGAAAAGATTGGCTGCTGCAACAAACTAGATGGTAAATATGGTATAGCATTTTAAAATTGGCTGCAGCAATTAATCTTTCATTTCTTTACAATTGTAAAAAAATCGTACATGTAAATAAATATTTTAATTCTTAAAGTTTTTGCTTTACAATCATATATGATTGTCTGAAATATTTGATTTCCATTTAGATAGTAGATGTAGTTCTTACTAAATAAAATTCAAAAGATTTTTTTTTGTTTATTTGTCTTTGTTATCGTATACTATTAATGTTTTTAAAAAATAAACGGATGGGGATAGTAGACTAATCATAGCATGGGATTGTATGATTCATTTAGTGACAACTCTTATAGACTCAATATTTCATTCCTTTAAAGAGATTTATCTCAGTGGTAAATGTTATAAGTTTAATTCCCTTACGCCTAATCTCGATAAAATAAAACTCATTCATATGTTTTTGCACAAAACGAACGAATTTAGCAAAAAGAAGCATTGTTCTGCCTCTTCTGAAGCGAATGTTTGTATTTAAAATATATTTTTATAAAAATTTTATTAATATGTAGTCAAAGATGTAGTTTAAATACATTAATCTTCATTTTAATAATCTTAGTCAAATTATCCTATATCATTAGTCACCTTACCCCGGTTTCGGGGCTAGTTGATTCAGATAAAATGCATTAGAAAAATGCATTTTTTTCATATTAGGTATTATACTTTTATTATTATTAATTATTATATTTTCATATCAATTTTTCCTTATTATTAAAACATTATTAAATAGTCAAATGTATGTAATAACTGATGTAGAATTCATTTTTTTGATCTCTTAAGGCTCCTGACTAGTAGCGGCCATGTTGGAATTGTGACGTCAAAAGCGAGAAATACATGTTAATTTATGTTACATGCATTTTAAATAAAGACAATTTAGATGAAATGAAATGACGGGATCGTTTTAAAACATTTGTAAAAATCGACGAAAATTGTCTTTTTTTCTCTTCAGTCAGTAAATGGTTGTAAAAAGCACATAGCGAGCCTATTTTCGAGCAGAAATACATAGTCTGACAGCTGTTGAAACAAATAAAATATACACTTTTATATATAAAATTCCAAAATAACTTTAATTTTCGTCGATAATTACGACTTTGATAAATACGAGACACGTACACATTTTCACAATTAAACAAGTAATAATGAAATGGCATGCAACATAAATTTCGTCACTTTTCCACGCTTATAAGTTCAGCAATTTATCGGCGAGGTAACACACAAGCACGAGCCTATGTACATATGCTCGCTTTCGGTGCGTCGAGAGCACATGACATGAGCTCGTGCTTGTGTGGCTACAGTGGCTTCATCAGGCCGTTGTCTAATTCTGTGTCGCTGGCTGAGTAGTCAGGAGCCTTAATTTTGTATTTAAAAATTCGAAACTGAAAAATGAGTCTACTAGTTCTGGTCTTCCCTATATACAATATATACAATAAATTATACATTAACTATACATTAATAGTTAAAGTTACAATCGACTTATGAAATAATTATTTTGTGATGTGGAAACTTCGAAAAAAAGCTATAATAATCAACACGCTTAGTAGGCCACTTCAACAAAATGTTATGTTATTATTTAACTTTGTAACTCAAAATTTATTACAGCTAAACAAAATGTTAACCCAGCAAACACAAATATATAACTATTATATTGCTTTCATATAACGGAATATAATAGATAACATAACGCGTGCATAACATTCTACGTCTACCATACGTTAGTTATAATTTTCCCATTCACGAACCATTGCAGCTATAATATAAATATAACATGTAACTTGAGATGTTATATAATAGTCATATAACAATAATATAATTTATTATTGTATTATAAAACTAGAATGTGACTGTTATGTTGCTATACATTAGTGTAATTTAATGCTTTTTGTACTACTCCTAGAAAAGATCTTAGAATTAATTCTAAAACAAAAGGAACGGTTTGTTTTCGCTTGAAGTTGATAGATATTCAAATGAAATTTATCGATGGCATTGAGGGCATTTTTTCGGACTTTTAAATACAAATCTTCTACTTAAAAAAATTCTGTTTTAAAAACACTAATTTTCTGCTTTTAAATTATTCTTTTAATTTTTGTTTTTACAATACAGAATTTGTTTTTAAAACAGAAAATTTGTTTTTAAAATAGATAAATACCCCTAATTAAAACAAATTCTCTGTTGTAAAACCTAAAATTATATAGAAAATAATTGTGTATGTTTCCTGAGCAAGGCATTTAGCATATTGCTAATTTGCTAATTTGGCGCCAAATTGGCAGCAAACTCGATTAGATTTTGATTACGAAACTATAACATTTGTGTCCGCCTCTGGCTATGGTTTTGTCGATAAAGCTTGCTGACAAGCTGTGCCAGTAAATTGGTGGCAAAAAACGAGCAGAATTTTGCTTCTCAATCTGCTTTCAATTTGCAGGTTATGCAGGACTTTGTTCATTTTCTGCTACTAATCTGCTGGCAAAGCATGTCTAACAAACTTTATCATATTTCTGATAGCAATTTGCTGATAATTCTGGTGAAAATTTTTCTCATAATTTTTATACGAAATGGAATTTTTCAGAAATACTCAGAAATATTCGGAAAGTTTACATTTTCTCTCAGAACTTCTTATAAGTGAATTCTGAAATATTCTGAAATTTCTCATCCAATTTTTAAAAAATATTTTTAAATTTTTTAGATTTTGTAATTTCATCAGAAATTATTGTATACTTACAAAAAATCTTAAAAATCTTATGATATTTCATAATTAACATACATGAAAAATTCTGAGAAAAGATGTAAATTTTCTGAGAAATGTTCCAATTTGTATAAAAAGTGTGAGAAAGTTATAAAATTAGTAGAAAGAAATTCTGAAAAATTATGAAAAATTCTGAGAAAAATTTTCACCAGGGAATGTCAGATAATACAAATTTTGGGTACAATTTTATTGCCTTTCTGCAATCAAAAATTGGTAGCAAGCCCTATTTAAAATCTGTTCCTGCAGGCTTTGCTATATCAGGATTTTTAAAAGAATTTGTATTTTTAAAACAGAAAAATTGTATTTTTAAAGCAGAGAATTTATTTTTAAAACAAAGAATTTGTGTAATATTGAAGCAGATAATATTTATTATAACATTACTTACATATTCTCATATCTATCTCTATGCCATTGATGTGACAGATTTCCTAAATCTTCATTGTAACGATTAATATCTCCATTACAGAACAGAGTGATACTTTATTTACCAAATTAATTCATTTCGTGCAAAAACGCATCGAATAAACTTAATCAACATCGAAGATGTATTGAAGGGTAATCTCAACAATTATCACTTTTAACTTCACTAATTGAACAGCTTTAGCTATGCGCTGATGTAACTTGTAATGTAAGCGACTGAATTTACTAGTAATATTTTTCTGTAGCACAAGTAATATTCATTTCTCCATAAATTCTAATGATTCAAATTGTCACGTGTTTCGTTTTCTCGTGCTCAATAGCTCAAAGCTCGACTAGCACAGAGCTTTGCGGCATCGCGAATAGAGACTGCGACATTAGAATCATAGTTTAAATTATGTAGCAGTGGTCGGAACTAATTGCCCTTTCGGGCCGATTCCCGAAGCTCATTATTCCTCTACTATCGAGCCGCCGCGGCTATGCCTCAGGAGTAACCCTTAGTGAAAAATACGCTGGTAGCGTATCTTTAGGAGAAATTTATAAAAAATTTTACTTTTAATATAATTTTTATAATGACAATAGTGTACGATAATTAATAATAATTAAAATTTAGATAATAGTTTTCCACATCATTTTTGAAGTACTATTGCAGATGCGTTTTTTTTTTAAGTAGTTTCCCCAGGCCTAATCCACTAAAAAATCGAAAATAAACTATACGACTTGAGAGTAAAATATTTTATAATGTAAAACATTTAATTAAATACAAACAAGGAAAATCGACTAATTTTCTAAATAGTTTGATCTTCTGGGTCGTTTGCATGGTATTAAAGATGATACATGATATCTACAAGGATTGTACAATAGATGAACTAATTTGCATCAACGAAAACAATGATGCATCGTTCAGACGAGAATGTTTATCTGTTTTCATAAATTTAATTTTAGAAGGAATATTCGGAAAGATGTGGACCTAAACATAGAAAAAATTCGAAGAACAAAATTTCTTAGTCGTGGATAACGCGGTACATCTAAAGTTTTGAAAAACTCGATCCTCTTTTCTTGTTGTGTTTTTATAGAAATATCACATTACAAATCACAAAGTTCTTCTTGAAATTCTAGGCTTTGTTCTTTGATTTGCACACTGAAAGGATTTTTAAAAAGAATTAAATCTTGTCTTAACGTTTGAAATCATTGAAACGCGTATTAAATTGACTTATTAAAGATTCAATTATCAAATTGTTTTTTGAAATTATACTTTTTGCAGTATTCTTCTGAAAGAATCTGGCAGAAAAAGAAAAACTGAAGGTTATTATTTTCTAAATGATTTTTAAATAATGTTAGCTTTCTGGAAGAGGGGGGGGGGCAAAAGAAATCGATATGACTAACGAGTTCCGAAACTCGTTTGATTAATTAATTAATTAAGATCGTGGTTTGATTAATTTTTTGCAGCTTTAAGTTTAAAATATTTAAATGATTCTTCACGTCAGATTAGAGCAAGCTCACAAAGTGAATCTAAATCTTCAAGGAAAAATTTAAATTTATTTAAATTTATTTACTTACTCAGCAGCATTTATTATACTCAGCAGGAACCCGATCTTGCAAAAAAAGAAAGATTTTTCTTATTATAAAGAATTTTTCTAAACATTTCTCTGTGCCGAGTCATCGAATTTCACAATACAAAGGCACATCTAAATAGCGTTATGTTCTCCGAGAAAGTTTTAAAATTTTCGATGAGAAAGGAATTTTTGACCGTACTTTTTTAATTACGTTAATAATTTTTGTGACGGTTTGCATTACAGCATAATTTTACAACCTTTCCGCATAACGCTTCTTGATGTATGATGCAATGAATAACAGGAAATTTTTAAATCTCGCTGGTTTATTAGACCGAAAAATCCATTTTTCGAACTTATCATTGTCTTTGCACCATCGTTACGATGGTGCAAAGACAATGATAAGTTCGACAATGATAAGTACGATTACCGAACACTTCGAAAAATCTATATCAAATTTTTGAAGATTTTGATTAACAGCTTCAAGAATATCAATCCCCCTGTTATATTATGTTATGCATGGCATTAAATCTAAAAGCTCCTCGATTTGTGAGAAATCGTTTTGCATAATTCAAGCAAAAATACTCAAAATTGACTCATATGCCGATAATCGGTGCTTTCATCGAGACATAATGAGAAGAAAGAGCAAGATGCTAATAAAGATTTTAATTTTTTTTCTAAAAAAGAAGCAATGTCATCGATTCTTGACAGTCTTGTCACTTAATGAAATGCTGCTAGTTTCTTCAAGAGTCACAGAATTTCTGAACTCTATAATTGCGATGAGGCATTCTTTTACAAATTTTCCATCACTGAAACGGCTTTAAATTTTTTGCAGTTAAATTTGAAATTGCGTATGACGTAAGAGCTTTTTCTGATGGTGTAGCATTACCAGGTGTATAAGCTTAAATCCGCTGTTTGCCCATAGTATTAGTGAGCGTACAAAGCTATTCTAGGTACACAACTTTTTTTTATGTGTTTGACATCTATCAATATTAATCAGTGCACATCATCAGCAATTTCATACAACAACATACATTTTTTCTTTAATCATGTCTAGTTTTTTGCTAAAAAAAAAGCATATGCGGGAAGCTTTGCTTTTCTGTTTCAATTTGAAGAAATCGGCTGCCGAATCACATCGAATGCTTGGAGGCGTGGAAGCCTATGGCGACAATGCTTTATCGGAAACAATGCAGAGATTGATTTCGCTGGTTCAATGACGACAATTTTGACTTGAGTGACAAGAAGCGTGAAAATCGGCCTAGGAAGGTTGAGGACTGTCAATTGCAGGCTCTTTTGAACGATACCCAATCGCAAAAAATGCTTGCCGAGCAATTGGGTTTCTCAAACAGCCATTACCATGCAACTACATGCCATGGGGAAGGTTTAAAAGATCGGAAAATGGGTGCCGCATGAACTGAACGATAGGCAGATGGAGCGACGTCAAAACATATGCCAAATTCTGCTTGCCAGACAAAAAAAAATCGTTCCTGCATCGGATTGTGACAGGCGATGAAAAGTGGATCTATTTTCAGAATCCTAAACGCAAGAAATCTTGGGTTGATCCCGCCCAACTATCAACATCTTCCTCAAGACCAAATCGCTTCGAACGGAAGACGATGCTGTGCATTTAGTGAGATCAGGAGGGTGTCTACTATGAACTGTTAAAACCTGGTGAAACTGTTAATGGTCACCACTACCACCAACAACTGATCAAATTGCATGCTCTGCGTGAAAAAAGGCCGCATTATCGAAAAAGACATGACAAGCTGATTTTCTTCCACGACAACGCATCATCGCACACGTCAACAATGGTCCAAAACTACTTGGAGACACTCACTGGGAAGTACTACCCCATTCCGCTTACTCATCAGACCTGGCTATCACCTTCTGACTATCACCTGTTTTCGTCTATGGGCCACGCGCTCGCTGAGCGGCACTTCGATTCTTACGAAGACGTTTGAAAATGGCTTGATGATTGGTTTGCCTCGGAAGATGAGGAATTTTTTTGGCGTGGTATACACAAATTGCCCGAAAGATGGGAAAAATCTATAGTTAGCGAGGGCAAGTACTTTGAATAAATTTGTTTTTGTTTCCTAGGAAAAAAAATGTGTTTTTCTGACTAAAAAACAGCGGATTTAAGCTTTTACACCTGGTATATATATATATATGTACATACAGGATCTCTTAAGATGAACCACATTAGGGGCGGAGAATGGATCAAAGGAAACAAAAAATTTTTATACTATTTTGAGATACTCGCTATAGTTTTCGAATTAGAAAAGGAAACGTCTAAGCCAATATGC
>Ga0157363_1002562_pt1 | contig 16089 bp, 10 predicted proteins | sample AttsexASBM1_FD_111477 | JGI IMG/M metagenome (GOLD analysis project Ga0157363, IMG submission 111477) | Fungus gardens microbial communities from leaf cutter ant in Ribeirão Preto, State of São Paulo, Brazil - Atta sexdens ASBM1 | ecosystem: Host-associated > Fungi > Mycelium > Unclassified ...
AGATTTCTTCATATTGAAGCAAAAAATTAAAACCTCCCGCAAATGACGAGAATTTGGCTCGTAAACTGACATTTTCAATCGAGAATAACTTTATGATGCAGACACAAATCGACCAATGTTTCTGTGGGGTTATGTTGACAAATGCCCAAGTTTATTGTATGACGTCTATGATCTATTTATTTCGACCACCACTTACCACTAAAGCCATCTATAGGAAAACGGCGGAAGTTAAGTTGTACACCTAATAACTTTGATTTTATTTACATTTAATTTCAGTTTATTATTATATTTTATTATTATATTTCAACCATTCCTCAATTTTTTGCATCTGTATATTAAGCTTATCATTTATTTCTTCACTTGTATGGTCTATTATATATATTCTTGTATGGTTTATTATATATATTAGTGCATCATCTGCGAATAATCTGCAATTTCACAAATGCCACGACTCTCGTCAAATCATTTGTATAGAGTAAAAATAACCATCCTAATACTGATTCTTGTGGAACTCCCAGTTTCATAGCAATAAATCCTGACAAACTTTCATTAAATTTAACTCTCTGAATTCTGTTTTCTAAATAATTTTTAAACCAACTAAGTACTACTCTTGTTATCTCATAACTTCCTATTTTCTTTAACAAAATATCTTTGTCTATTAATTCAAACGCCCTTTATAAATCTAAAAATATAACTCCTCATCTTTCTTTTATCTATACTTTTTTCCAACTCGATATAACTCATTGGAGGGCAGTCTCACATGTCTCGCTCTCTAAAGTGCCTGATTGGCACTCTTCTATATAATAATTTATTATTCTTCAAACATTTATTATTCTTCAAGTTAATTAATTGACTGCGAACTGTTACTTTTAATACCTTCTCATAAACTTATTTATAGGTCGAAATTCTTTTATTTTTTTTTTGTTCTTTATATTTTTGGTATAGGACTTACAATAGCTTCTTTTCATTCATTTGGGAATATTACCTCCTCTAAGGATCTATTCAGTACTTCGCATAATTTTATATCTACTACCGTTATCATCCTTTTCATTATCTCAACAGTTATTTCTTCTTTTGTTTCTTACCACTTTTGTTTCCTAATCTATTAACTATTCGATTTAATTCACTTATTGTATAATTTAATATATTAATTGTACTAAAAACTTTAAATTTATTTTCAGTACTAGTATATATGTTTATTATTAATTAATTCCAATTTATCATCACTTTCTGAAGTCCCTGATATGCTACAAAATATCTATTAAAAATATTTATATCTCATATATATTACTGTATAAAGTGTTTTTACACTGAATTTCTCTGTATGTATCTCTACTCGTATTATCCTTTAGCAGCTCCCGCATTTATCCTCCAAATTTGTCTAGGATTTTTTTTATTTTTATCTAATCTAGATTCTAAATAATTTCTCTTGGCCTTTCTACCAGATATGTAAATATGAAACCGGAATTTTTTTATAGAAAATATACGTTTATTACATGAAAATAATAAAAAATATTTTATTCGAGTATTACCCATCGGTAGCTATACATTTTTTCCTGTTTGACAATTTGTGGATGCCACGCCAAAAAAAATTGTTGCTCTTTTGAGTCAAACCAGTCATCTAGCCATTTTCATACATCTTCGTAAGAAGTGAAGCGCTGCTGAGCAAGTGCGTGTCCCATCGATGCAAATAAATGGTAATCGGACGGAGCCAAGTCTGGTGAGTAAGCCGCGAAAGTATTTCCCAACCAAATCAATCATTTCTTTGATCAGTTTTGTTGTGTGTGATGATGCATTATCATGAAGCAAAATCACTTTGTATTGCCTTTTTTGATATTCCGGTCGTTTTTTACACAAAGCTTGATTCAAATTGATCATTTGTTGTCGGTAGCGTTCAGTATTAACGGTTTCGCCAGATTTTAGCAGCTCATAATAGATCACACCTTTCTGATCTCACCAAACACAGAGCATTGTCTTCCGTAGCGATTTGGCCTTGCAGTCGATGTCGATGATTCGCCTGGAGTTATCCATGATATTTTACGCTTAGGATTCTCAAAATATATCCACTTTTCATCGCCAGTCACAATTCGATGGAGAAATGACTTTCTTTTGTATCTGGCGAGCAGCATTTCGCGAGCAGCATTTCCCATCTTCTGAATCTTTCCCATGGATTTCAAACGTATGGAGACGACTTCTCGTGTCACATTCAATTGATCCGCGAGTTGTTGTTGAGTTTGAGCGTCATCCTCATCCAACAATGCTTGCAATTCGCTGTCTTCAAACTTTTTCGGTGGTTTTCTACGTTCTTCGTTTCTCACGTCAAAATCATCACTTTTGAATTTTTTAAACCACTCAAAGCCAACCAAACCACTGTGATTACCAAGAGCATGTTCACCGTAAGCTTCGACAAGCATTCGATGCGATTCTGCAGCAGTTTTCTTCAAATGCTGTCCGCAAATCGTAGTTTCCAGGCACAAAATTCGACATGTTCAACGCTATTACAAACTATACTGTTGTGTGAAATTTGTATTGTTGTGAGTTGAAAATCTTTGTCAGATGTCAGAAATGGCATCAATGGCGCCGTCTGACGGCAACTACATTGATAGCTATGGCCATCTATTAGTAAATTCCGGTTTCATATTTACATACCTGTATATTCAATCACTTTGTTTCTTGACTTTTGATGAAACAATTCCCAATCATCTTGCTTATTCGAGTTAGTTTATAGGCTTTTAGTTAGTTTATGGGCCTCATCTCTTAGATATATTATTTGACGGATCACCTCGGAAAACCTTGTTTACTTTGCTATTTATTTTGCAGTGTAATTTACTTTCTAGGCGCAACTTCATCATTACATTTTACAATCGCGTTTATAGTTAAATTCGTCATTATTACCTTCGACAACATTTACACTACATTTACACTACAATCAATTATTTTCATAAATTTATCCATTTTCTTATAATTCCTACAATCATTCTATTCTCATTCTTTTTTGCACTTATATCCTAATATAACACAATCACTGAATGGTCCGTTATTTTTGACTCATGCTCAATTATTACTTCTATTTCCTCGTTAGTAAAAATTAAATTAATTATTGTCTCTAAAGTATTTACTATTCTTGTTGGCTCATTTACCAATTATTTTAAACCTACTGAATTCATTATTCTTATTAACTTATTCTGACAATAATTTTTAATTTTCATGTCTATATTAAAATTACCCATTAATATAACGCTATCATTCAGCAAATTATCATTACATATTTCTTCTAGAAATACTATATATAAAATTCATATTACTATCACTAGGCGAATGATAAATTAATGTTCCTTTATAATTCTTGTCACTAATTTTTATTATTATTGATCACCAGTTACTATCACATATGTCTATCACTATTACTTCAAACTTGATTATACTCTCTATATACAATAAAACACTTTCTGTTCTATTAGATTCTGAATCTCCTTTCACATATATATCCCTTAATCTCTAGTTCATGATCTTCGATTATATTTGTTACATGCATTTCTGTAAATCCCATTATATTTGATCTGAATTTTTCTAAAAGTATATTTTCTATTTCATATTCATTTTCATCTTCATGTTTTATAAATCCTTGTGCATTTAAACAAATCATTCTAACATTTTTTCCTTGATTGTTATTTGCTATAAACTACTATAAATTCTATTCCTGTTTCTCAAATTCTTTTTTATGGATAATTTATATCAAATGATAAATGATTTGAATTTATATTTTTAATTTTAAAACTTTTGATTTTTTCTTCGTAGTTTGTACATTTTTTTGTTTCACTCTTACACTCTTTAATCATATGTTTTCTCGTATAATTTTCGCACAGTTATATTTTTTTACAATCTTTCGCAAAGTGATCATAGCCGCAACATTTAAAACACCTTAAAATCCCTATATAATCTTGAACTTTATATATATTCCAATCAATTTTCACTTTTCCTTCTTCCAGCATCATTTCATGTGTCTTGGCATCCATTTTTGATCGTTGTTTGTTGAGATTTTCCATAATCCATCGATTTATGCATAATCTTCCCTTGTATATTATTCTTCATAAGTCCATTCTGTTCTTCAATTTTTTCTCAGAATTCTTGTTCCTTCTTGTATTCAATATCAAAGATCTTTATCTTCAATTTTTTCTTCCTTAGATCTTGATAACGTATTTTTTACTCATTTGTTCTTTCAAAATTTCAGCTTGATTTTTCCTATCATAATTGCTCCTTTAGTTGTTTTCTTCATTTTTGTGATTCCTACTTTCAATTTAGAGACATCAATTGTATTTTTAGTTCCTCTTTGTCATCTCACTAGAGTTTATTCTACTTTCTTCCAATGGCTTAATGATAATTACTGTTTCCTGCTTATTTACTCCCGCTTTATTATAACTTTTGTTTTTCTCAGTCTTCTGCATATTTGTTTCCACCATTGACAGCGTATCAACTAATTTCTTTATTTCCTTTTTTATAGTGCTACGCTAATGCTATTTATAATCTGTTCTAGTTTAGTCTCTTTCTATGTTTATATCTCTACTCTTACTTTATCCATTTCTTCTTTACAGCTTCCTGTATTGCTCTTTTAAGTAAAGTTTTATCTATCATCTCATCTTTCATCTCTTTTTATCATTTTATATATGACTTCAACTTTACTCTCCATGCTTTCTGATATTTGAGTATCTTTACAGTTTGATATCTTCCTATCTTTATTATCTCTGCTTCCGCCTACAACCAATTCCATTTTCCCTTTACAAAGTATTAATTCATTTAACTTATCATACACTTTGTGCAGCTTTATGCAACTGGGATGGAACAGTTTATCGCATGCCACACATTTATGTGCTTTCGTTTTATGTCTTTGCACTGCCGACAATATCTTACTGTTTTGGCATCCATCTTACACTCGTTATCATATAATAATCGATAATAATGAACTTATTATCGACTCGATCTACTTAATTAGTGCCGTCTGAACGGCCCACTGATAAAAATTATGCTGATGTCACCATATAATGGCTTATCTTCTCTGACCAATTTTTCCAAACTTACATTCAGTTTTCACTTGTTATTGAGAGAGAGAGAGAGAGAGAGAGAGAGAGAGAGAAAGAGAGCTATTTATTATATGCTCTGGGACAGAAATCATCTAAAGCGTGGGAAACTTACAAAGTAAATATTTCGATTACAGCATAATTATAAATATGAGCAGATTACAGATATGTATATGTAAAAAAAAGAAAATAATAGAAACAAAACGATGAAACCAAATTACATATAATAGTAAAAAAATAAGATAGTTAACAGATAGATTCGATGAACTACAAAATAATAGAGTTTATGGTAACCCAATGAGTCTATAGACATGTGCAAGCTAACTAAGCATTGTGTAACAGATTTTCGTAGAGCCTATTCTTGAACCGATTGAAAGAAAACAAATAGCGTATTTAAGCTGAAATGCTGTTCCAGATCATGACTGCAGTGTATTGAAATGAACGCTCTTAGAATTTCGTGCGACTGTGTAGAATGAGAGCACTTCTCTGTGCTCTAGTATCACGCGAAGATGATGTCACATCTTCTTTCAAATCGACAGAACGTAGTGTCAGAATTTTTGAAATTTATTACGATGTACGTCAGAAAGGCAAATAGGAGCATCTGGCATCGATCTTCAACCATTCTAGATCTCTCTCATAATAAGGAGTGATATACTCATCCCATTTGGCTTGGAATATGGAATGCACACAGGCATTAAAGTACTTTTGCAAATGAAAATTGTGATCTGAAGACGAAGATTTTCATTCGAGGTGTCAGTTAACACAACATTAATCATATGAAGGTACATTGAAAGAGGAAACCAAACGAGACCTCAAAGAGGGTGGCAGAAAGTGTTTGCAGAGATGTTTTAATTGGTGCAGGGTAACATACATTTTGGCCGTAACTTTATTGGCACTCTTTTCCCAGGATAGAGAACATGAGATGTATATTTCAAAATAGAGCACTTCTCTACTGTAAAGTATATTAGAACCCCCGATTTTATCCCTGGCAGGTCCCAGTGCAATCCCTTTCACATATTTCAAGGTTCCTATGATCATAACTTGTGTCTTCACTGGAGAAGTGCTAATTTATTCGTTGCCTATGTTGAGATTTTTTCGATATCCTCGTTGACTCTTCCTTTTATTCAGGTGTATCGATTCCTCATACAGGTAAACTAGCAGATATGCATTGGCATGAATGATAAACATGATATTTACAATTGGTTAAAATCTTGTCAAAATCAATCAAGTAAAGAATAAATAAAAGGAGTCTCAGGACAGCCCTGCGATACACCCGAAGTGATTGCTCTCGCCGACGAAGTCTCACGTGAGACAGAGTCCCACTATCTGTGTTCTATTTTTTAAATAAGAGCCACTCCACTAAGCCACTCCAAAATGAAACAGGAGAAACCAAAATCTTTAAGTTTGTTAATTAATATACAGTGATCGATATTTTCGAAGACCTTGGTCAAGTCGAAGAAAACCGCGATAGTGACCAATCTCCTATCAGCTGTACATTGAATGTCATCCAGAATCCTTATAAGGGTGCCACATAATGCCGTATGTGTAGAGAGTCTTCTCCTATAGACAAATTGATGGGGATCAAGGATGCCACAATTCTCGAGATATACAGAGATCTGATCCACCACTATTCTCTCAAATGCTTTAGAGACAGTGCAAAGAATTGAGATTGTCCTACAATCTCCATCGGGTATCTTACTTTAGGGATTGGGCAGATTATGGCAGTCTTTCAAAGCTCAAGAAAGACACTATGAGCAAGGCTGAAGTGAATAAGTTAATACTAGCAAGATACAGGGCAACGTTAAATGAAGGAACTTTCGAGAAAGATCTTCCCCATAATGTTAAATTTATTTCGGCCAAGCGCACACATCTTTATACTCTATGTTACTCCAATAAAATTTAGAATTCTCGAAACCCCTCCCTTCCAGAGATAACCGAACAATGATCGCCAAATCTGAATCCGAAACGACAATAAGAAATACTTGTTAAGATTATCAACAGAAAAGACGAATCTTTTATGTAAGCCTTCTCGATCTCAGGAGATCAAAAGAGTTTATTTCGAACTTTAGAATTTCCTATGTGACGGAATATCTCTTCATAGTAACTTCTTTTAGCCGCTCTCATCAGGACCTGAACTTAATTTCTCAAGAACCTATACTTTTCATAATTGGCTTCGGTTTTTCTTCTTCTCTATACTCTCCTCGCTCTGTTTTTAACACGCATTGGAGATTCTATTTCTCTTGTCATCCAAAGGGCTGGGGTGATGCTTAGATTGAATGGAGTGTGATGGAGCATGCTTGTTAAAACGAGCAGTTAAGATTTCCTTAATCCTGACACCTTGTAATCTAATCCTCATTTCGATAAATGGTGCACTAATCGTAACGCCCTATATCATTCAGAAAATCATCGATTTTGAAAGAATAGAAATCGCGCACAATAACTCTCTGGCTCAGGATTCGCTCGATTTTGACTTTGTATCTTAAACTAATTAGATTATGGGCAGACGAGAACCAGACGTCACATTGTTCATGAGAAATCATTTTATCAGGATCAAGATGTGAGAAAGAGGAGGGGGGAGGGGGGAGATAGAGGGGGGGGCGAAGAAAGAAGGGCGGAAGGAAAGATGAAGCATTGCTGTGAAAATTACAATTGCACGGTTTTTAGTCTTCATAAAAGAAGATTAGATTGAATCATAATTTTATACAATAAAGGTACATGTAAGTATATATAATTTATTGGACTATGGAATTACAGTTTATAATTATACATTTTGCCACATTAACTTAAACTTAATCTAAATCTAATAAATTTCGATCGGGTAATTATTCAATTTACTCCCTCGCACCTTAAAAATTTTTGAAATTAGACTTATTTGAGACATTTTTGAAACGAAAGAATCTGGTAGAAAAAAGTGTCGCTCTGCCCCGCGAACCGAGATTAAGCGTTAAAGTTGATGATTATTGAGGTTAGGAAATCTGTCAGCCATGAAATATTGGGCGCGTTTAAGTCGACAAAGCGGCTAGATTTGCTCGCCAAGTAACTAAATATGATTAGTTGGATATAGGTAAGAACCAATTATGCTCATTCGGCAAGCATGTCTAGCCGCTTTGCCATCTTGAACTCGCCCATTGTAGTACGAGTAGCGCTGTGGTCACATTTTGATGCTTTATAAAAATCACCAAATTCATTGCCCTAGAAAGCCGGACTTATTTTTGATTATCTTCCCGGTCTAACCAGGATATATGAAACTCTGCAACTTTGTCACGCTATAAGAGTGATTCAAAACAAACTTCTGTCCTTCAAATATCATATTCTCGAGTTAATTTTGACACGATTTTTCTTCTTTGAAAATTTTGTCCGATGCTTATTGCAGTATTATAGGTTTTGAATTATTAAGAGAAATAGCGAATCACGAATCAAATACAAGAGGTAGGGATGATATAATTCAAACTCGAGGGCTTACGCGAGATGATTGCTACGATCAACATGATGGTTTTACACAATGATACGCACAAACATATTAATAAATTTTTGAAAAAGAAATATCGTCTCAAATTAGGAATGTAAGATTTTCTCTCTCTCTCTCTCTCTCTCTCTCTCACTCACTCACTCACTCATTCACTCATTCTCATTCGCTCTCCCACTCAGTCACCCATTCTACTTACCATGTCAAGATGATTTAATAATTTCAAATCATAAGAAAAGCCGGAATTCCGATGAATTTTCCGATATAAACAGTGATATTCAAATAATTAAGTATTTCTTTTATAATAAATTTAAATAATCAGGCACACTAACTGTATACCTACTCGATTCATTATTCACTCTTTTAAGGAAATGAGAAATTTATTAATGAATTAATTACTATCAATCACTGCCGATTAATTATTTTATAGTGCCCGAAAACCGTGTGAAGAAACACACAATATATATTTACGAAGAAAATGTTCTTGTTACACAACATTTACGAAGAAATGTACGTACACACAACACGCGTTTATCCGACAATAGCAAACAATCGAGTGACTTTACTAAGATTAATTAATAAATCTATTAATTAATCACTATCAATCACTGTCGAGTAATTGTTTGGCCGAAAATCGCGTTTGAAAACATACGTTACTATTACACAATATAGTACGTTATTCGACACAGCGTTACTCGACGATGGCAAGCAGTGGCAAGCAGTCGCGCACTGATTTTATTGGTTATGATTGAACAGTCAAATGCATGCAAATTCACACGATCATAATCTGATGTATCGACTTAATGCATTAATTGTATATTATGGGTTGATAGTAAGATTACTACGACCAAGAAAGATTCTTCATGAATTGAAGTATCGCTGTTCAACGTGAATGCGTGATTAATTGAAACGTCACAAAAATTCAAAATATGACAATTTCAATTACAAACGATGAAAGATCAACGATGAAATAATGTTGCATGTTACTCATTTTTTGCAGAGTTAATATTTCCCGCACGTTTCTTTCATTCTTTTCTTTTTTCACTTTGCCTTACAAGATGTTTCAGGTAAAAACATATTGATCGCTTTAAAAAGGGCAGATTGCTTTTGATCCTGAAAAGAACGGATTGTTTTGAACGCTCTGAAAAGAGCGGATTGCTTTAGACGCCCTGAAAAAGATGGAAGAAAAATTTTTATAAAAAATGTTCAAAATGACCATCATCCATTATAATGCAGGCTTGCATGCGTCTCAACAAATTTCTTTGTAAATTTTCCGTAACATCCTCTTCGATAGCCCATACGGCATATCGCAATCTTGTTTCTAGATGTTCTTCAGGAAGCGTTTTATAAATTAAATCCTTGCAGTAGCACCAGAAAAAAAATCCAGAGGATTGAGGTGGAGCTCTTGCGGGCCAACGTATTGGTTTGTACCGTCCTATCCATCGGAAACTGTTCGTTTAAATAAGCCGTCACAATTCTGGCATTTGTGGCCGTCACAATTCTGGCATTTGTGGCCGTCACAATTCTGGCATTTGTGGCCGTCACAATTCTGGCATTTGTGGCCCAGTGCCGTCTTGAATCTGGGATCTCGATCTACTTTTCTTAAAAAATTTTCGCAAAATCTCCTTCTTAGAGAATAATCTTCTTTTCTTAAATGCACGAGGGTAATGAAATGCGTGCAATTTTTTTTCTTTCAATATCCTCTGTACCGAGTGGGCCATCTAGCGTTTGGAATTTCAACTACCGGTTATTTTGAGTTTGAAAGGCGTAATAACATTTATGACGTATCAGAAATTTAGTTTGACATTTACGAAATGGGTCACTATACGCTTGAACAAAATTGGGAAATATTGAAAACTTACTTCCAAAGTGGTGAGTCTTCAAACCAAACTGTAAGAAATTCGCATAATCAGCCGAAATGCTGATGTCAATTAGCCGCCTCGCAGCTGCGATTTGACTCCGCTGGACTATTTTTTTATGGAGAATCGTCAAGGATGAGTGTGATGATTATGCTAACCAGCCAGAAACGATTCAAGAATTAAAACATGAAATCAAAGTTGCCATCGATGAAATACGCCCATACAGTGGAAAATATACTGAAAAATTGGGTTGATAGAATAGGGTATTGTGCAGCCAACCGTGGAAATCATTTGAATGAAATTGTATTTCATGTTTAATGGCAATGTACTATCTTTCCAATAAAGCTATAAACTTTGAAAAATATTCATGCGTTTTTTTTAGAGCTAAATTAAATTCCAAATTTTAAATGGCCCACCCTATATAATTGAATATGATAAATCATGCTCTTGAGCAATAACTCGAATATTTGTTTCACGTTTTTGGTCAAAAACACGAATTATTCTTACTATATTCCGTAAATTTCTTGCGGTCCTCTGCCAGCATCGTGTTTATTTGGGTTGACACTACAGATTCACGCAATCTTCGGGCTACTTGAAGTATAGTGGAAGCTGACGGATGTCTTTGTCGATGCGAATATAATTTCGCATATCTTCTTATGACTATGCTGTTCGTAACTCTCACCAAATGCTCATCATCGTAATGTTTTTCATTTGAATATGCCATATCGTTGTCTTCGCTTCTGATACTCGAGGAATTATTGATTTACGAATCGATTGCCCCCGAATTTATGTGATCACGGAGGGTCCACTTCCCGCCACGCTCCCTCGGCCAAATCATGTCGCGTGTCGCGAACTTTTAAGAAATAATTTGCCAGATTTTTTTAGAAGATATTCCACTACTAGAGAGAAACAAAATAATTTTTCAGCAAGACGGTACTGAGCCACAGAACGTCAGAAGTGTGACGGCTTATTTAAATGAGCAATTTCCGAAACAGTGGATGGGACGGTACGGGCCAATACATTGGCCCGTAAGATCTCCAGACCTCAATCCTTTGGATTTCTTTTTCTGAGGCTATTGCAAGGATTTAATTTATAAAACGCTTCCTGAAGACGTAGAAGATCTAGAAACAAGCTTGCGATATGCCATATGGGCATATCTATCGAAGAGAATGTTACGGAAAATGTGCAAAGAAATTTGTTGAGATGCCTGCATTATGATGGATGGTGGTCATTTTGAACATCTTTTATAAAATTTTTTCTTCTGTCCTTATCAGGGCGTCTAAAACAAATCCGCTCTTTTCAACGTTCAAAACAGTCCATTCTTTTCAGTACGATCGAAAGCAATTTGTCCTTTTTAGAAATATGTTTTTACCTAGAACATTTCTCATAAGGCAAAGTGAAAAGAGAAAAGAATGAAAGAAACGTGTGGAAAATATTAATTCTGCAAAAAATGAGTAATACGCATTATTCTATCGTTGATCTTTCATCGTTTGCAATTGAAATTGTCATATTTTGAATTTTTGTGACGTTTCAATTAATCACGCGTTCCCGTTGAACAACGATACTTTAATTCATGAAGAATCTTTCTTGATTGTAATAATCTCAATCCGTAATATAAAATTAATGCATTAAGTCGATAAATCAGATTACACTAATCATCTGAATTTGCGTGCATTTGACTGTTCAACTATAATCAATAAAATCAGTGCGCAACTGCTTGCCACTGCTTGCCACGTCGAGTAACCCGTGTTGTGTAATAGTAACATGTGTTTTTACACGCGGTTTTTGATCGCCAAACAATTAATTGATATTGATTAATAGTGATTAATTAATAGATTTATTAGTAATGTCAATCGGCTACTTGTTATTGTCGAGTAACGCATGTTGTATAATAGTAGGAGTGATTTCGGCTCTGCCATATCTCCGTATCACGAATGTGTCATCTACATAACGGAACCAAACTTCTGGTTTTTAGAATGTTTTTCTAAGGTCTTTCTCAAAATGCTTCATGAAGATGTTGGCGATTACAGGAGAAATAGGAGAGTCCATTGCCGCTCTTGAAGTTTGTTCATAAAATTTATTGTTGTAGGAAAAATAAGTGGTTGTTAAGCAGTACTCTATTAGGTCGAATGAGATCGGAGGAGACTTTATGTGAGGCCTTTATTAATGGCTGTTTAATGTGTCTTTTATTGGAACCTGTGTGAAAACGGATTCTACATCGAAACTTACAAACAGGTTTGTGGGACGTAGTCGGACTTTTTGGATCTTTTGTATGAAGTCCATTGAATTGGATTACGTGATTCGAATTTTCCATTGAGGAGTTGTAGTGTTTGTGCTAGAAAATGGGATAAGTTGTACATCGGGTTGTATGGCTAACAATTAATCTGTGAGGGATGTAGTTGTATTGATGGATTTAATTTATGTACTTTTGGTATAGTCTTGATGGAAGAGAATTTATAGATTTTATTATAGATTTTAATGTTGATTTGATTTTACTGGGAATGTTGCTTTTCTCCACTAGGATCTCGGTGTTCTGTGCGATTGTATTAATTGATCTTTATCAAACTTTTTGTATGCTTTATTCGAGAGAAGGTTCTTCATTTTTTTCTTATAGTCTGATGTGTTCATGACTACTATCGTATTGTCTTTGTCGGCTGGAAGCACGATGTCTATGTCCCTATTCAGATCTTGGATGGCCAATTATCTAGTGATGTTTGGTGGAGGGAAAGAATATTGCTTATCTGTCTATGGATATTATCTGCTTGTTCTGATGGACTTTATTTGGCTGATAATCTCTTCCTTTGGAATCTCTCTAGGTGCTACTGTAAGTTAAGGTCTTGGTAAGTGCAAATATAGAGACAGATCTTTGTTGGATAGGTTTTTGACATTAAGTAGAGGGGGTTGTGGATTTTTGTGAGGGGCAAGGTTTATGTTTTTCTGTTTCTGTCTTTCAGACAATTGTGTATGGATCTTCATGGCTTATTCATATGTAATAATACGATTTAAGGTTTGCCAGATATCATGCCTTAACGTGGCGGATAAGAACAGATGGAGTTTATGAGAAAGGTTTTATGAGAGATCAGGGCTATTTGTGACTTAGTGAAGTCGATTCATTCTTTGATGAGGACAAGACTGATTTTATCAAGGATGTTTTTGGATTTATGAGTTTCTAGGTAGGCCTTGAGTTGTAGGAACTTTGGGATGATGTTATTATCCCTGAAACGTTTTAGGAATGCAAAGTTTGATAGTTTCTTGGCTAGGAAAGATCTGAGTTTGCTGAAAGTGTTTATTTTAACAGGGATACTCTCCCCGTAGAGATATTTGATAATATTCTTGAGGCTTCCACGGGTGCTTTCTATATAAAAATTATGCGTTCCTTCGTGTCCAGATTCATTCTTGAAATGTTTTGTGAACTTTGTAGTTCACTTCAGAGCGAGGAGCCAGATGCTGAGTTATTCTTTCGAGCCATTGCTTTTATATTACGTTACTTGTTGGAATAATGGGGGGAAAGAAGAGAATTATGGGTGGAGTGAAAGAGGTAGGGGAAATTAGTCAGTTTTCAATAATAAATTTCTCATTTCCTTAAACGAGTGAATAATGGATCGAGTAGATATACTGTTAATGCGTGATTATTTAAATTTATTAAAAGAAATATTTAATTGTTTGCAAGTTCACTGTTTGGAATTTTATCGGAAATTCATCGGAATTCCGGCCTTTCTCATGGAAATTTAGAATTATTAAATTATCTTGACATGGTAAGTAAAAGAGTAAATTACTGAGTGATTGAGTGAGTGAGCGAGTGAGAGAGTGAGTGAGTGAGTAAGTGAGTGAGTGAATGAGTGAGTGAGAAAGAGAGATAGAGAGAGAATCTTGCATTCCTAATTTGAGACGATTATTTTTTTAAATGTACTAATGTGTGTGCGCATACTATTGTATGGCTCCATTAAGTTTGTAGCAATCGTTTCGCGTAAGCACCCGCGTCTGACGGTGAGTTGCATTGTCTCTGCCTACTTCTTGTATTTGACCCGTGATTTACTATCTCTTACAATAATACAATAATTATTTTTCTTACAATAATAATTCAAAAACTAAGTTTCGGATAAAATTTTTTAAAGAGGAAAAATTGTCTCAGAATTAATTAACTCGAGAATACGACATTTTAAGGACAAAAGTTTATTTTGAATCACCCTGTATTTCTGATATTGATTCTGTATATCCGCTTTTTTAATCAGAAAAACATTTTTTTTCCTAGGAAGCAAAAACAAATTTATTCAAAGTATTTGCCCTCGCTAACTATAAATTTTTCCCATCTTTCGAGAAATTTGTGTATACCACGCCAAAAAAGTTCCTCATCTTTCGAGGCAAGACCACTCATCAAGCCATTTTCGGACGTCTTCGTAAGAATCGAAGTACCGCTCAGCGAACGCGTCGCCCAGCGACGAAAACATAGAAGTGATAGATCAGAAGGTGCCAGGTCTGGTGAGTAAGCAGGATGGGGTAGCACTTCCCAGTTGAGTGTCTCCAAGTAGTTTTGGACCATTGTTGACGTGTGCGATGGTGCGTTGTCGTGGAGGAAAATCAGCTTGTCATGTATTTTCCGATAATGCGGCCTTTTTTCACGCAGAGCACGGTGCAATTTGATCAGTTGTTGGTGGTGAGCATTAACAGTTTCACCAGGTTTTAATAGCTCGTAGTAAATGACACCCTTCTGATCCCAAACGCACAGCATCGTCTTCCTTCCGAAGCGATTTGGTCTTGAGGAAGATGTTGATGGTTGGGCGGGATCAAGATTTCTTGCGTTTAGAATTCTGAAAATAGATCCACTTTTCATCGCCTGTCACAATCCAATGGAACGACTTTCTTTTTTGTCTGGCAAGCAGAATTTGGCATGTGTTTTGGCGTCGTCCATCTGTCTATCGTTCAGTTCATGCGTCACCCATTTTCCGATCTTTTGAACCTCCTCCATGGCATGTAGCCACATGGAAATGGCTTGAGAAGCTGCTTGAGAAACACCCAATTGCTCGGCAAGCATTTTTTGCGATTGGGTATCGTCCCCGTCCAAAAGAGCCTGCAATTGAACAATCCTTAACCTTCCTGGGCCGATTTTCACGCTTCTTGTTTCACTCAGGTCAAAATTGTCGTCATTGAACCGACGAAACCAATCTCTGCACGTTGTTTCCGATAAAGCATTGTCGCCATAGGCCTCCACAAGCATTCGATGCGGTTCGGCAGCTGATTTCTTTAAATTGAAACAGAAAAGCAAAGCTTCCTGCATATGCTTTTTTTTTTAGCAAAAAACTAGACATGATTACGAAAGAAAAAATGTATGTCGTTGTATGAAATTGCTGATGATGTGCACTGGTTAATGTTGACAGATGTCAAACACATAAAAAAAGTATATTGTGTTCCCAGGGTAGCAGGGTACGCTCACTAATGCCACTTATGAGCAAACAGTGGATTTAAGCTTATACACCTGGTATATATATATATTTATATATAATAAAAAAAAATATATATTATTATCATATATAAAGTTGATTACAATTTGTTTAGGTTAAAAGTAATTATGATTGGATTATCTTAATATATAATTATGTGTGTGTGTGTGTGTGTGTGTGTGTGTGTGTGTGTGTGTGTGTGTGTGTGTGTGTGTGTGTGTGTGTGTGTGTGTGTGTGTGTGTGTAGAGAG
>Ga0157363_1002563_pt1 | contig 16087 bp, 9 predicted proteins | sample AttsexASBM1_FD_111477 | JGI IMG/M metagenome (GOLD analysis project Ga0157363, IMG submission 111477) | Fungus gardens microbial communities from leaf cutter ant in Ribeirão Preto, State of São Paulo, Brazil - Atta sexdens ASBM1 | ecosystem: Host-associated > Fungi > Mycelium > Unclassified ...
CCTCAAGTGATGGTGCTATTTTTGACATGTTTTGGCATGTATGCTAAAGGCACCTGACGAGTCTATAAAAGACGAAACGGTGGTTGGGGATACTTCTCCAACTGTTGTGCCAGCTTCGTCGCAACTTTACTCGCTTTGCTCGCAAAGTTGCTCCTCCCACCCTAACCCTATGACAGATGACAGATGACAGATGACTACTCGCATTTTTGATCATGTGATAACAACAGCTTGTGCACAGACTATCACTATTTTGTATATATACCTTTATATCTAAGAATTAGACTTTAGACTTAACAACATCAATTTTTATCATTCTTTATCCTTTATTATCTGTATTGATCTTAATCATCATTGTCATCATTATTGAACTTCTAAATCACTCCTAAACTCCTGAAAGTACACCTAAGGTTCAAATATCACAAATAAGTGAGTAGTTCATTTTGTGATAAGGTGGTGAGGCTTTATAATTTTAAAAAAATCTCAAATTATTCTCACAGAACATTTGAAAAAACAGATCTCTCACTGATATTGTTTTAGAAACTAAGCAAAATTTTGATATTCTTTTCATTCAGAAATCTTCATAGTTGTTCATTCATACTATTCTAAGTTTCTCAAACAAGGAAGAAAACAGAGTTGTAAAAGCTTCTAATCATTCTAATTGGCTTATATTCTTTAGGCCCTCAACTGATGATAATGATCACCCAAGAGTTATCTCATACATCAATACATGACTTTCCTATATGTGCTTCTCTCTAAGAAAGATCATCCTTAATTATAAAGATATTAACTGCTTTTCATTCTTTAACAATAGCAATATCTTTTTCATGATCAATATTTACTCTGATGATCATAAATTAGCTTTAAAGTATCTCAAGGATATGGAAGCTAATCTTCATAATGTTCTAATCATAGCTGGTGACTTCAAATATTAGAGATAAAGACTGGGATTCCTTGTATTCTTTCCTTTTTTTTTGAATTCAACAATTTATTATATGGAGCATGTAGATAGACTGTGGTAGCTACTTTGTAACTACTTACAATAAGATGCAAACTATATAAAAGGAAAGAAATGGAAAAGTAAAAGTAAAATAAAAAGAAATAGAGGGTAAAATAAAATAAAAGTCAGAAAAGGAAATCAGAACAACTTAAAAGTAATTCAACTATATAATACTATTTCTGAAAGAGAATGAATTACTGTTAAACTCAAGGAAGAGCATAAAATATACAATAGAATCTCTCCTTAGATTCCAGTAATTGTTATATCTTTTGCAGTTGTATAGAATGTTATCTTATCCCAATAAGATATTCACCTATTAGCATATGATTGAATATTGCTCTTGTAGCTCCAGCACAAAGCAAATTGGAATGGCCAAATTATTTAAGCCATGGCCCACAATTTGCTATCAATAGTTTAATTAGGTTTAGATCTTCATTTAGAAGTTCCAAAAACTTTTTCCCTTTGTCATCTAATACCTGGAAAGTCATTTTCCATCCCTTGAGAATATTATCACATTCATTTTTCCTGTTAAAGTCCCACAATGATTTATATGTGAAGATAGGTGATATGTTGTATTTCTTTGTTTCTTTGTCAACTATGTTGTAAAGATGCCATTTTTGATTACTTGGACAATCTCAAAATTCAATGAGATTATTGTTGTACTTCTTGAAAAATTCTCTGAGTCCTTGAGAGATTAACACAGATTGTAATTAATATGGGTGGCTTGGTTGATACCACATCTTATTGCAAAAGTTTGGCTTTAGTAAATGTGACCTTAACTGCATAATGTATAGTTTTGATGACTGGATTATTATGACTGTAAATATGGGATATTGACATAGCAATCTAGTTCTTGATGCTTGAATGGTAATATTATTAAGACATCATAAATGACTCTTGATGTTGTGATTGTTTTCTGTTCAAAGAGTGAAATGAAAATGATTTGGAAATATATCTATAAGTCTGTTTCCCAGTAAAGATTCATAATTAAAAGAAGAAAAAGAAGGAAAAATTTTATTAAATTTATTATCCATGTTCACTAAAAGGTCTTTGATACTTGAGCATTGTCTAGGTATAAGTTTATCTAGTAATAGACAATGAGATTCTTGAGTGTTAGGGTCTCTTGATTCAAGAAGCAAGTTGATTATGTGGTTTGAGGGTAACAAATGCACTCATAAGAGAAGACATCTATTGAGTTTTTGCAAGTGGAGATGAATAGGGATTAAACTAGCTATGGCTTCAACCCCTATCATAGGGGATGTACAAAATACTCCTGTGATTTATATTGTGGCTCTTCTCTGTATTTTTTTAAGTCTTTCAGGTAGATATATGAGTAGTGCTTTGTTGTAATACCACAGTTGAAAGCTATATAAAGCTATGGATAGGGCACAATATCTGTATAAACATCTTTTTTGAATAAGATTAAAGCCTCTCAATGAATTCCCTAGCATTTCTATGCATTCAATTGTTAAGATAGCCTTGTAATATAAAAGTTTATGTGTTGATGAAAATCAAATATAAATTCTAGATAATACCAAGTGGTCTTGGGATGTAAGACAGATCCTTCTAGGTATATAAGGTCAAGAGAGAGAGGATTGAAAACTTTCTGCAATCTAGAAAAGTAGAACACTTCTATTTTTCCATGTTCTATGGTTAGCCCAAATTTCATAAGAAGATTGGAAATAACATTGTAACTACAGAAAAGGTTTACATTCAAAATATTCATGGAATCATTGTATGCAATAAGAAGTCCATCATCTACAAATAAAAGAGTGGAGATTGGGATTTTTAGATTTTTTAACTGTTTTTCAAAAATATGAAAAATAAGCAAAAGATATAAAGCAGAAAGAATTGGCAAAAGAGCTGATTCTTGTTCTACTCTAATGTCAACATTCAAAAATGGACAAGAAAAACTATTTCAGAGATACTTAGTTTTTCTACTTATTAGATAGTTTTGGAAAAAGATTGAGACTTTAGGGTCAAAACCAGCTTTGTCTAAGATTGATGAAAGTATATGATGGTTTAGTAATGGGAAAAACTGCATGATATCAAATGATAATACACTAGTAGTATAATTCTTGACCCATTCTATACAAATAAAATGAGTAAGCATAACTCCTGCATCAGAAGTAGCTCTCTGTTTAAAACTGCCTAGTTAACACAGGTGGATGAAGTTGTTATAGATCATCAAAAATTGCATTCTTTCACCAATCACTTTCTTAAAAAATTTGCTGATTGTGTTAAGTAAAACAATAGGCCAATAAACTTTAGAAAAGTCATAGAATTCCTTGTTTAGTTTAGGAATTACAATGGTGGTCAAGACTTTAAAGTGTGAAGGCCAATAACCTATATCAATACATATATTAGTGATATCAATAAATTTGTTGAGGTATATAATGTCTTTGATGATTTTCTTGAGGTATTTCCAGAATAACTTATCCAGTCCAGGAGTTGAGGAATTGTTGCATTTTTCAATCACTCTTCCTTTAAGAACAAGTTCTATTTCATAATTTCTTTGCTAGGAATTTCTTTAAATTACTGAGAATCTATTTGACAATCCTGATGTTATAATCTTTACTCTTAAAGCTCAGGTTGTACTTTACACAAAGACTTGAGATGAGAATAGAAAAGATGTATAAGTGATAAAGCATAAGAATACAGAATAGTATCTATGCTATATATAAGAATGACACAAGGAAATAGGCTGTAGTCCATAAGGCCAATAAGTCATAGTACATGGGAAGAAAGCAAAGATAGAGTACTTACTATATGAGGCACTGACTGAGACTACTTCAGTATAGCCAATTATGTTATTATTACCCTTAGCTTTTCTCTATATTGCATCCTCAAGGTATTAATTGTAACACCTGAGTCAAATTGAATGACAGATGAAGAGCCTACCATAAGTTATCAAGCTTGATACATGGTCTACTGTTATATTGGATAACTTCAATAGCTGGAAGTTTATAAGTTCCCAAGGCCTACAGCTTTTGTTTGCAATTTCTTAAATTTTTAAATCAAAGAAATTGTGCTTTGTCTTTTTAACAGTATCTCTGAATTTTTTCCAGTCTTCAATACATCTTGATTGCTGATAGTTTCCAAGATCTCTATGACATTGTTCATTTCACTACTCCTTTGAATGTTTATACCATATTCTTTCTATAGTGTTAGCAAACAATTGGACAATTTGTTTGAGGACATCTTTATTTTGAATGTTCTTAGTATTTATTCCTTTGATGGCTTCTATCAGTTTGCTTATGAAACTACCCTCTTCTTTGCTATTTTTGACTAGTATGTGCTTTCTAATTTAAATATGTTCTTCAAAGATTGAAATATTGACTGTACTAGAAGCATAATCCAATGTCAGTCTCCAATTAGGGTAGATGATGTGATTATTGTATTCCAATGATTCTAGTGTGAGAAACATAAGATCAATTACCAGATTTGAGTCTTGCTAATTGTTTGAATATTTTGTAGGAATTTATTCAGTAGGTCTAGATAATTCTAGTTGAAAAGAGTCTACAATATCAAAAGAAACAGTACTATGTTGAGAATAACGAGGGAAGTTCAAATCCCAAATATTGTCTCTGATATCAAAGTTTCCTATTATTATAAGCATATTGTTGATATTAATCTTAGTATCATTTAGATACTTTAAGGCCATTTGGGACAAATTTAAATATATGTTAATTAGAAGATATACAGAACCATGATTGAAAAAAAAACACAAGAAATGTCTCTGTAATTAAAAATGTCTTTTCTTAAAAAAAACAAAGAGAATATAATCAGACATTGATGTAGGTTATGACTCTAGGAGAGTCATTACCTTGAGATGGATTCCTGGGAAAAGAAGTCTAATTTGGATGGTTGGGAGTTGCTACCAAATCTTTGCCTTCTGCATTTTTTGAACTTAGAATAGATCATATGAATAACCAAGATGGTTCTTGAATGAAAATGATGTCAAAGTCACATTGGGTTTCAAGTATTGAATAGATGATGAAATTGTTCTTGTAAATGGTTTGCAAAAATATCTTGATATTCTTTACAATCATACTTGGTTACTATTCACAGCTGAATGAATTGATTGTTTTTTAGTATCACAAATTTCTTGATACTTTTTAGAATGCTATTTGTGATTGAACCTATATTTCCAGAAGAGACAAAGATTAGAATTTGCCTGATGATTGCCTTAATAGTTAAGATATTTAAAGGTGTGAGGGCATAGTTCACTCTGTTCAGTTTCCAGCTTAGGAGAATTGGTCTTGCTGTTATCTTTGTAGCACTAAGTGTAATGTTGGTGGTGTTCAGATTCATGGAGCCCATTACATTTGATGTATTTAGCTTCTTGGATTCTGTATGAGAAGGTCACATAATCCCATTTCTAGCAGTTCTTATATTGAGGTATACTAGGGTTCATATTAGCATCTCTGATTGTCACTATGTAGCTTCCTACATTAAAACATCTGTTAATTAGTCCTTTAGCTTTGTTACTGCTTTGAACATTCTAAATATTGATCTAGATAATAGCCATATTAGACTTGGGGAAGACCTTAATTATTCAAGGTCTTGAGGCTAATACAATGTTATTGAAAATATAATTCTTTTTGATGATACCTTCACCAAATCTGATATGATAGAGGTGTTAGTATTTCCTCTGAGATATGGAATACCTATAATTTTGAGGTATAACTTTGATTACAGAAGCCGTAGAACCTTAACCTCTTCAGCTTTAATTTGATTTGCATTTTTGATATATCTTTCAATAGTTTGTAGTTCAAGATCCAATACAACTTTGTTAGTTATAATAGATACTAGTAGTTTTTTGTCAAATGAAATCTACCATGATTTCAGACTTGATATTTTTCAAAGCCCTATTTAAATTAGTAACATAAGTGCTACTGTCTTCCATGAATTTTGACTTATTATTGTTCATGGGAATAATGATTTACTTCCTTGAAGAACCCTTTATAGTCATGTTTATCCTTGGTTTTAGTTTACTATCTCCATTGATAATCTTCTGAATGTTATTGATTTTGTCTGCCTTGAGACTGGGAAAAACTTCCTTGATTTTGAGAATTTCCTTGGTAATATTACTGGATTTCAATGCTTGAGCATATGACTTTTCTTTATTGTTGTCCAGTTTAGTGGGGCCTGTTATTTTGAAATATTTTAAAATTTTGTTGACTTCTTTAGGTGATTTTGCTAGAATAGGCAGTGAAAGCCTTGTGACACTCACAGGTTTATCTGTGTTTTTGTTGCATTTTTTACCATTTTTGATTAGGTTTACCTTCAGAGTAAATTTGTATGAAACTTTTTGCCTGAAAGAATTATTATTCATGTCAGTATAAAGAGAATCCCACCCTGATTTTAAGATAGCTGCAAGGAAATTCCAGGCTGCTTTGCCAAAATCTTTCAGTTCTGTGACATCATTGAATTTGTTTATATTATTTTTTTCATTTGAATATATTTGGCCATTTGGTTTAATAACTCCTTGATATTTTCAGTATCAGAGGGTAAATATTCCAGAGAACTATGAAGTGAAATAGGTAAGAATGAACCATCTCACAATTTAGATTTTGTAAGTTGGTTTGGGTTGTATAGGATTTAGATGTTGATGACATCATCTTGTGGACTCATATTAGAGTCATTGTTCTTCATACCCTTGTCACATAGTTTAGATGCTTTCTTTAGGGCTAGAGCCTTGTTGGTATCACATTGCTTTTTTTTGGTAATACTGGTACTATTGTTAGTTATCTTACTAATAGGAATATCTTATGCATTGTTTTCTCTGTAAGACAGTTGAGAGCTATCAATAAGTTCAGAAAACTCCTTATCTGAAAGATTGTTGTTATAATTGATACCTTATGGATGCAACATAGATTAGGGTCAAGGGTAATGATAACAAAATTGGCTATACTGCAATAGTCTTAGTCAGCACCTCATGTAGTAGATGTTATATCCTTACTTCATCCTCATATTCTATGACTTGTTTGCCTTATGTATAATAGACTATTTCCTTATTGCTTATATATATATATAGCATAGATATATTCTTATATCCTTATACTTTACCACCTGAATCCTATCCCTTACTTTCTCTCAAGTTTTTGTCTAAGTGCAACCTGAGCTCTAAGTTAAGGTCATAACAATTGTTGTTAATTTTCATTATTTTATGATATAAAATAGATGAAACTATAGACAAAATAAAATTGCTTCTAAAGCTTGCTTTGCTTAGAGATCTTTCTCTAATATTATTGTTATTGTTAACATCCATTGCATCTTGGGCTGATTTTTTGGCTATTTGTACATGTATTGAGTTAACAGTAGTAGTAAAAAGATGTTTATTTACTAATTTTCTTATAAATGTTACCATGTAAGATGGTAGTAAGAAAAAAAGAAGTGATGATTATACTTGGAGTTTATTATGCTTTATATTCTTTCTATTTGACTCATAGTAACTCTTTATTTGATATTGTGAATTTTTCTGATCTTAAACTTTCTTATTCTATCCAACAAGTTTTTACTCTTTATTCTAACAAAAACTCAGTCATTGACCTAATTTTTCTTTGTCTAAATCCTATTAAACTCAACAATCACATTATTATTTCTATGCTCTGATACCTATCTAATCACACTCCCTTAACTGTCAATATTCCTATCATAGAAGAGTTTATTCAAGATGAATGTCAAACTATTATTAGAAACAGCAAAGAAGAAGAAAACTTCATTTCCAAGCTTGTCAGAGCAATAGAAAACATTGATATTTTGATTATCCCAGACAAGAACTCTTTTGAACTTATAGTTCAAGAATATGCAAATATTTTGGAATTTATCTGGTATAAAGATGTATGATGGGTCAACATTACTAAATGATATAAAGCTTGGTAGAACAAAGATTGTCAAGTTAAACTTAGCAATTACAGGTCCTCAAATTCAATTGTAGACTAGAAATCTTTTAAAGAAGTTGTCAAGAAAACTAAGAGACTATTTTTTGATAATAAAATCTAAGAAATAACTTCAAAACATTATGGGCTCTGGGACCTTATAAATTGGGTCAAAAAAGCACAAAATACGAGTAATTAAAGTACTTCAATTTAACAGACAACCCTGTACTAAAATCAACAATTTTTAGTAGACATTATATCAAATGTTCAATTTAGCACAAAATAGCACTATTATCAAATACAATGATTTATCTACTCCTGGACCAGATCATATTTCTTGGAAATGTCTCAAAGCTATTTCCAAAGATAAAAGATGTCTTATTAATATTGTCAATATTGCCAATGTATGTATCAATATAGTTTATTGGCTATCTTACTTCAAAATATCATTATTTGTTATCATTCCCAAGCCTAATAAAGTAACTTATGATTCTCTAAAAGCATTTTGTCCTATTGTTCTCCCAAATACTTTGAAAAAACTCATTGAAAAAGTTATTAGTAAAAGACTCCAATTTTAGTCAATTTCTAACAACTTCATTCATCCTAATCAACTAAAAGGACTCAAACAGCATTTAACTATAGATACAGGTATATTCCTCACTCATCTTATTCATTTAAGATAGGTTAAATCCTTAACAAAGCTAGTTTTGACTCTAAAGTCTCTTCTTTTTTTTCTAATTATTTAATTAGTAGAAAAATCCAATATCAATGGAATGACTTCATCTCTCCTCTTTCCATGTAAAAATAAGTGTAGGTCAAGTTTCCATGCTTTCTCCCATCCTCTCTACCATTTCTCTTTCTCTCATTTTTCACATTTTCAAAAAAAGATCAAAAAATCTCAATATTTCTATCTCATTTCTTTCATTTGTAGATAATGAACTTCTTATTTCTCAAGAAAAATTGTTTGAGGAATCTAATGCTTTCTTTTCTGTGGAATTATAACATTATTTTGTCTTTACTCAAACATTTCAGTCTTACTCTAGAACATAGGAAATCTAAAATGTTTTACTTTTTCAGATTACATGGACTTTTTAACCTTCTCTCTCTCAATTTCAGCCATCTTGGAAAACCTGTTCTCTACTCAAAAGACAATTGGAGATATCTGGGATTTATCTTTGATAATAAACTCTTATTCTGACAATACATCAAATTTTACTCCAACAAAGCATTGTCAATAGTCAAGTACATGAAAATGCTAGGTAACTCAACAAGAGAACTACTTTCTCATTCAAAAAGACTTCCATACAGGATATATGTTCTTTCTATCATGCTATATAGATTTCTACTATGGTACTTCAATAAAACTCCTCTATTATACCTGCTCAAAGAATTTAGAAAAATACAACAAAGAGTGGCTCTTTGGATCTTAGATACTTTCCACACTTCTTCTTCTTTAGGAATTGAAACAATTACTAGTTTAATTTCTATACACCTTTACTTCCAAAAACTCAGTGGTAGACATCAACTCAGAACCTTAACTCTACTGTTAAATTATGCTATCAAGTTTCTTTTTGAAAGCAGACACATTATTAATTCTCATCCTTATTATCTCTCTTTGGAAAACATATGTTTTAAGCAGTGACTTAAAATCAAGAGTTCTACTGTAGATTCCAACAATCATCTCAATGGTATCTTTTCCTCATTTGATTCTCTAAATTACAAATTTTCTCCTGGTTCTAGATTAATTGATATTTTCCCTAGTCATTTTCCTTCTCATCAAGTAAATTGAAAGAACAAAGAAAGCAAAGTTGTTCATAACTGCAAACTTAATGATATTTTCACTGAAGCTTTTTTGAATCCAAAATCCACTATCATTGTCTCTAATGCAAACATTAAAAACAATATCACCATGTCTATTCATTCTTATTCCAATCCTATCAAAAAGACACTACACTATGCTATCAACATCACCACAACTGAGGCTGTATTATTTACTATCAGATGTAGAATTAATTAAACTGCACTGATTCTATCCATTCAGTACAATTTAATAAACAATTAACAAATTCTATTGAATTCTGGGATTGTCCAAATGATTTCAAATGATTTCATCATGTATCAATCAATAAAGATATAAAGAAATTCAATCTCATTCTTATATCTCTCTCCAAAGTATCATGAGACTTTGATAAGAAAGAAGAAAGCAATAATATTATTAAAAACTGGCATATGACTTTTCAAGCATCTAACCTCAAAAACAACTATTTTCTTGATCTTCTTGACAATGATCTCCATAATACCAAACCTTTGTATATCAAAAGGGGACTGTAAATTAAGCATTTTGTACACTCAAACTCATTATGTGCAAGAGTCACTCAAGCTATCACAAACTATACTCCAATAGGGGAATATCATCTAAGATTTTTTTTGAGAGAAAGCTTTAATTGTCCATGCAGATTTTATCCAATCAAAACCAAACATTACATTCTCTATAATTGTAGGAGGTTCAACAAATATTAGAATTCAATGAGAGATATGATTAGTCAACTAGTGTGACTTTTCTTGAATACAATCCAAGCACTTTCTCTTTTCATGAAGATATTACTTAGTGTAATAGTCTTCTCTGTTTACTTCAGATTTAGTTATTTTTCTATTTTTTTTTTCCTTTTTTGTTAGTTCTTATATTAGTTATGAAGTAGCTATCATGGACTACTATTACATCCCATGTAATATGTTTTTTATTTTAAAAAAAACTATCTATAAATTATTCATGTAATCAAGTCATATTACTTATCAGATCATCTGATATAGTTATATGAACATCTAACCTGTAGGCTTTAGAATCTATTTTGGAGGACAAAGCTACTAGGTATACTTTAGACTCTCAGTTGGAGAACACTTCTGTTTTCTGATCTAAGATTCCAGTTTTGAAAGAAGCAAAGAAAAATACAAGTGACTTTGGCAATATACCTAGCATTCAAAAAAGTGATTAATAAACTTCCAGAGAGTATCTGTCAGGATAATGACCAAGTTGTTGGTAAATAGCATATACTGCTATTATTATAAACATATATACCTTTTGTATGAAGATAAATATTCTCAATTTATAGCTTTGAAATGATGATTGGATCATCTTTCCCACATAATTCTATAGTAATAGATGAATACAACATGACATTCAAGTCTTTCTCAAAGTTCTGATTTTGCAAATTCCAGAAAATAGAGTCCAATTCAATAAAAGGACCTTTCTATCTTCTACTTTCATCCAGCTTCTACTACTAGTCTTCCATTGTGCGCACTACACAATGTCTTCTACTAATTCCAATATAAAATGTCTATGCTCTTTCTAAATGGCCTAGTTGTGGCCAAAGCAGTAGTTACACAGATTGCTACCTCCAAATTTTGTCTCAAAATAGCAGATAAGTTCCAGAAAGAGAATAAGCACAGAAAAGCTTTTGATTTCTATATAGTGGGTCTTTTGAGAAAGATGGAGATACAGCATATTTTGAGACCAAACTAAGCTACTCATCATGGCAGGATTAATCAGTGTATAAGGTAGAATTCAGATGCAGAGAAAGTGATGTTGTATACATGTAAATCACTCCTACTGACTAGATTAAGACAGGTCCAGAAGTCAACAAGTTTGTCAATAATAGACTATCATGTTTCTTGATCTGTGTTCTGGATATATATCACCATCCACTGATGTTTGTAATCTGCAATTAGTAACTTGTTTTAGTCTAGAATACATGTTGTATATCTGCGGTAAATTCTATAATAGATACAAACTATTTGTTGAGCCATTTTCCAAGCCAATGTCTATGATTCCTGATATCACTTGCACTTGTCATGTTGAAATAGCAATGCTGCTATTAGTATTAGTCAGGAGGATGGCTTCTTTGAGACTGTGAGTATACTATGAGATCATATTAATTACAGACTATTATAAGTTACTTGAACCATCCAAAATTTGATTCTAATCTTATACTCCCTACATATGTGGGACCTGTGAATTGATTGGAAAATCAAATAATGAAACTAGTACTCTTATTACAAGTCCAAACTAGATAAAGTAAATCAGCTACTACTTCTTGCCACTCTTAACTATTCTTTCTATTCCAACCAACTTGTTGTTATCAAGTATATCTCTTATTATGACTTAATGACCTTAGAGTTGATCAAAGAAAAAAACCTTATATTAGGTTAATACAAGAGAACTTGATGGAGTTCTTGGTATAATATATCTATCTATATATACTAACTAGCGATGGTCTGTGCTCTGCTATGTTTAGCCTACCCTAAAAATCATGTGTTAGCCATAAGATCAACATGTGTTATACATGTTGTATGACATCATTATTTCTTGAACCCTCTACTATGTTTTATATAACTATATGATTCTGTAACTATTACTATGATCATGTTATATAATGTGACTGATATGTGACAGTGTGATTGTGATATTATGCTAGACCCTAATATTATAATATGTATGAGGACTAATCTTTTTCTTTTTCTTTTATCTATTTTTCTTGATTTTATATTTCTTTTCTTTTGATTTTCTTTTTCTTTTATTGATAATAAAGAGGTATGTGACTGTGGTCACATGACATATCACATGATGTGAGGTCATAGGCATATACTGGGCAAGAAGGGACTAGAAAGATGATGTTAGAGCATATATATATAGCATAGTATCCTTATAGAAGATATGAAAATAAGGAATGGACAACATATGAACTTTAGAGTAAGGTAAATTAGTATTAGCACAGACCATGTGTAATTTATATAAATAAGGTAGCAATTCAGCAGAGACTCTTTATTGAGTTTTCTTAAAATCCCCACATCAATAGCCTACTGAGAGCTTTACTACCTTATGTGATTATTGGACTTTGTGTCCAGTGGTTGCCACAACATCTAACACTAGTTCTAGAAATAGAAAGTAGATTGAAGATAAAATAAAAATTTAAATTTAAATTTAAAAGAAACTTGGGTCCAAACTTTGTAAGTCTGATATTTCTTATATTAGAATTATAAATAATAACCTTTATTTTTATTTTTTAGTTTTCATTTTCATTTTTATATTCTTATTATTTTATTTTTTACTTTTTTTTAGGGTTAGAGGCTAGTGTGACAGTAATGGTCACACAGTCACAATAGAAAACAGTAAAAGCTTTTAGAATAATGATATCATACAATATACTTAACATATATTGGCCTTAAGACTTACATATAGTCTTTAAAATAGGTTAGGCACAGTGGTATAGTGTAGTATATAAGGTAGATATATTGTACTAGAAACTTCACTGAGTTCTCTTGTAATGAACCCAATCCAAAGTTTATTCTTTTAATTTTAACTCTAAGTCTTGAGATATAACATCTCATTCCTATTTGCAATAAGTCTATAAGCATTTAGCAACTAAGGGACTGGCTCTAAAACTGTGTGACTATGCTAATGTAGATAGGGCACTATTAAAATCAAAGATAGTAGACTTTGTTTATTTTTTATTTTATTTTCATTTTTAGAACTTAGGGTTAGAGTTTAGCATGATGACACAGTTATACAGTCACAAATTTGTCACACATCACATGAAACTGTCACAGTCACACAATCACATATCATGATTAAACATAGTAGAAGATTCTAAAGAAAATAATGTTATACAACATGTTTAACACATAGTTATTTAGGATAGGCTAACTACAGTAGTAGCATAAGCTATTAGTCTTAGTATATAAGGTAGACTGTCCTGTAAAGTTCTCTATTAAGTTTTCTTGTATTAATCTAGTACAAAGTTCTTGAGTTTGTAATAGGCATCCACTATATGTCATGGAGTATCTTGACTGATCTGAATGGGAAACACTGGATAGATTTATGAATATAAGTTCTATAGTACTGTCTTGTACTAAAATATAGAAAGCTCTTGAGGTTATTATCAATAGTAATATCTAGCCTTATAATATTATAATCCAGAAAAATATGTCAAAATAGATTATGATTAGGCAGCAAGTAAGATCTATTATCCTGGAGAATGAAAGCTAGAAATCAAAGGTATTAAGTGGCCTGGTAAAACAGAAGAAAATATTAAGAATGGTTATGATTAGAAACTAGTATAATTCTAGCTTTAGTAGGTTTATATTGTGGAAAAATATTTCTAAATCACTACTACTTGTCTGTGCAGTCAAATTGTAAAGTATAAAAGTTTCTAGAAGATAAGAACTAAAAAAGAATTTGTTTAGCTATATACATTAACCTTTGAAAAAAAATTGGCTATTATGTATATATACCATACTTCTCATGGACTAATGAGTGTGATTTGACCACATCACTTCTTTCTCTCTTACAACCATTTTGTATAGTAGTGCCCAACAGAGAATTAGCAAATACACTTTCTTCTTTCAACTTTAGTTTACTATCCAATCTACTAATTTATAAAAATATGAATATGGACATGAAGATTGATGATGGACTTGGAGATGTGCAGACTTGTGGAATGACCTTGGCTTCAGCTTATGTGCTATGCCATCTGTCTGCTGCATAGTTGCAACTTCAGATGATAGGGAAAAGTCCAAGATGAAAGTGAGTGCTGATTTGGTGTGTCACCATTGAATACTGGAGATCAAGTTCAATAAGAATTATCTTCATTGATTATCAAACTAGTGAATTACAGTGTAACTATTAGTCTTATATACAAGTAGATATTATAGAAAATGCTCAGGGTTTTCAGTGGTAAAGCCCTTATTACCCTAAGCAGAAGTTTCAGTGTTGAGACACTAATAGGGGAAACTCTGTCATGGAAGACTGAGTCAAATAGGAGTATTACTACTGTGGAAGACAGAATACCTGGATGGTTGCAGCACTACCATAAGGCATGTTGCAAGAAAGGTAGCTGTTGTAGAAAGTAGGCTTGTATAATTAGGAGATGATATCACTATAGAGATGTAATTTCTGGCTGGGTGGACTTGCATATGACACAGCTTCATAAAGTTGTTGGTACACTCAAATGCTTCATCTATTCCATATATAAAAAGAATGAAAACTCTTAACAACTGCCATTCTTGAGCTGAACAGGTTGAAGATAACACTTCTCAAGAACCTTTATTATTTTAAAGGTAGGGGTTGCCAACAATACTAACAAGACTACAGCTACTGAGAACATGGCAGAACTTCATGGAACACATATTGACAACTTAGACACAAGCATGTGTTAACCTCAAGAACTTCAATTTCTTATTAAATCAATCAACTGGCTGATCTGAATCTATGAGATGATTCTGCACATTCTATTTCTATTTTTGGTTTGAATGAACATTTGAACACTGATGCTAACAACATTGCAACTTCTCTTCATAAAATCACATCATTTGTTAGGAATAGATTTCTTAATGGAAAAACTGAAAAGGTTATCTCATATATCACAAGTGTTGGCTATACTACTTGAGATCTCATTTCATCCATTTATAAATCTGAATGGAATAAAATAACTCCTGATAAGAATAACAGAACTTTTTGTCAGTGCATCTTGGCTCAATTTAGACTGAATACTACCAAGAAAACAGAAGTCAAGAACAAGAAATAATCCAAACTGACTAAAGAGGTCAACATATTTAGGGTTCCTCCTCTAATTCTTCCAAGACCAAGTAAGAAAGTCTTGGAAAAGTCCAAGTTTTACAAATAAAAGAACAAAGTAAGGTCAGAACAAAGTGTTCAAAAGATACTCTTATACTCAAGCCACAAAGAGCACTATCAATAACATTACCAAAATCAAAGACAATTTTCTGAATCTCTCAGCAAATAAAATTAAAGAGGTTTACAAAGTCTTGAACAAGCCTAAGAAAGGCAAACACAACTCAATATAATAATGAAGAGTCTATCTGTGTCAAGATTGAAGAAGATGGACTTGATTTATTTTCTTTTTCTTTTCTTTTTTATTTCCTTTTCAATTTATTTTTATATTTTTATATTTTTAGAACAACTAGGGTTAGGGTTGATCTGTCACACTGTCACATCAATCACCTGATGGCGTAGTCACAAGACAGATCACGAGACTTGGGAGAACTTAGTAGAAGATTCGAGAACAGATGACGTCATACAACATGAACTACACATGGTTGTTTAGGGTAGGGTGCACAGTACTTAGCACAGACCATCTGTAGGACTATATAAGATAGACTAGTTTGTAGAAGAGTTCTCTATTGAGTTCTC
>Ga0157363_1002564_pt1 | contig 16085 bp, 9 predicted proteins | sample AttsexASBM1_FD_111477 | JGI IMG/M metagenome (GOLD analysis project Ga0157363, IMG submission 111477) | Fungus gardens microbial communities from leaf cutter ant in Ribeirão Preto, State of São Paulo, Brazil - Atta sexdens ASBM1 | ecosystem: Host-associated > Fungi > Mycelium > Unclassified ...
ATTGAAAGATTTACAAAAAAAAGCTCAGAACTTTTTTGTACACCTAATATTTAAACCAAATATGCTCCATTATTTTCTATAATATTTTACCATTTTTTGGGCATAGCCATAATTCCGCGATAGAACTTCTGTGTTTCTGATCGAAAAACTGCTTCAAGTGATTTTCACAGACTTCTTTTGAAGCTAGCTTTACACCATTAAGAAAGTTCTGCAGAGATCTAAATAAATGATAGTCTGAGGGTGCTATGTCAGGACTATACGGTGGATGCATTAAAACTTTTCAGTCAAGCTCTCGCAATTTTTATCGATTCATCAAAGATGTGTATGGTCGAGCGTTGTCGTGATGGAAGACGACACCTCTCCTATTGATTAATTCTGGTCGTTTCCTCTCAATTGCTTGTTGTAATCTCTGCAGTTGTTCACAGTAGAGATCGGAATTAATTGTTTGATTGGACGATAACAGCTCATAGTGAATAATTCCCTTCCAGTCCCACACACACAATATCATCTTCTTCCTCGTCAATCCAGGTTTTGCGATTGCTTGCGTCTTCTCTACTTTCTTTATCCACGATCTTTTTCTAATTAGATTATCGTAGGTGATCCAGTTTTCATCACTAGTTATCATTCTCTTCAGAAATATTCTCTTCAGAAATGGCTCAATTTCATTCCGTTTCAGTAGCGTATCACAAATGTTAATTCGGTCCATCATGTTCCTAACACTCAATTCGTGAAGAAAACATCGAGCTTCTTTTTGTCCAGCTTCGTGTAAATAATTTAAAACTGTTTTGTGGTCGATGCTTAATTCCCTGGCAATCTCCACAGTGCTCACATGCTTATCATGTTCGACTTTTATCATGATTTCATCGGACTTTTCAGTGATTGATCGACCGGAGCGAGGTTCATCTTTCACATCGAAATTTCCAGCACGAAAACGAGCGAACCATTTCCGTGCTGCTGATTTTGATAGAGTATCTTCATCATAAATAGCGCAAATTTTTTCACAAGCCTGTGCAGTATTCTTGCCTTTATCGTAGTGATACTGCAAAATGTAGCGAATTTTTTCCTTATTTATTTCCATTTTCAAAATAAAATAACTGATCCACTTCACCGATTTCAATTTTTTTCGGCTCAAAATAAAGATTAAAATGTTTTTAACACTTTTTAAACACAGTTCGTCTAGTGTTGCCCATGCGATTAGTAGTTGCCGACTGCTGAGCATTTAATGCCATCTAGCGAGAAAAACCATGAACTTTTTCCCACACCCAATATTTCTTAATTAATCGATGATAGCGCGACATGTCTTGACATCCAGTTTGAAGTTGCTGCTAACAATCCATATTATATAGTTCAAATTATATAGTCCCAGTTATACATTACGCATTAACATTACAGTGTTCGTGAATCATCAAAGCAGCAGATACCGTACGATCGCAGAGGATGCTCTCTAAAGATAGCTAGAGTATAGTTTAGAATGGATGACCTCTTGAAAATATCCTAAGTGATCATATATTTTTAAATAAAATTATCTCTTGAATTCAGAGGGAAACATTTTTTATTACACGTCAGTAGCTACTATTCCAAATTACTGGAACCAATTACTGATCAATAGTATCATTAGCTCCCAATTATATTTTTCATAAGGGATGATTGAGAATCAATGGTAATTATTGACACTTAATAATTATAACTATTACTTAAAGAATAGTTACTATTGGGCCATCACTAGTAATGATTGAGTTCTCAATGATAACCATTACGCCGAAAGCATACAATTGAGGGAACCGATAGTTACTATTGCAACTCAATAATAACGATTGAAAGAATTTAATTAGGATTATGAATACAGACAATTGATCTCTCCAATTATTGATACAATTCATAATCCAATGATTACGTTCTTTTGTTAATCGTTATTACTGAATTACAATAGTAATGATTGGTTCTTTCTATCGTATTTTTTAAGTGTCAATGGTTACCGCAAAGAACATAATCAGTATTACTATTAGTGAACAAATAGTTTGTAACGATGAATCCTCATCATAAATATAGTACAGAGGATCCTGTATTATATATAGTGATGATGGCTCGGTGCGCCCGACTTTATTTTTGAATCAATCAAAAGATTATTCACAAGTGACAGCAGCTCTAACCGAAGATTTGCTGAGAGGCCTCGAGCGCGATTGAGTACCATCGATCGTCATCCTTCTCGAGATATCTCCTCTTTTTCTATTAATCTAGATCTATTCTTTATTTAGTACTTTGTAATAAATTATGATTGATGTAATAAATTATAAAACTACTGTAAAACTACGGTTTCCTTCTTGCAGCTACATGTATTATATTGGGAGTACACATTAGTTCCCTAAAGATAGCTATTGTGAATGGTTCATAGTGACAGCTGATTTTGACGATTTCAGAGAGGTTAAACATTTAGTTTATATCGCTTTAAGTTTCAAAAACCTTGATTTTTACTGTGTTTGAAATGTCGAATTTTATGTTAACCAAGCAGCATTTGCGGGAAGTTTTGATTTTCTGCTTTAATTGGAAGAAATCGAATGCTTGTCGAAGTTTATGGTAACACTGCTCCAACTGATAAATCATGTAGGGAATGGTTTCGACGTTTCAAGAATGGAGATTTCAGCGTTGAAGACAAGCCTCGCTCCGGACAGTCAAAAAAATTCGAAGACAAAGAATTAGAAGCATTACTCGAAGAAGATCAGAGTCAAATGCAAGAGAGCTTGCAGAATCATTGGGGTAAATCAATAAGCCGTTTCTGTACGATTGAGAGCCATGGGAATGATTCAAAAACAAGGAAATTGGGTGACTTATGAACTGAAACCGAGAGACATTGAAATTTTTCACTTGCGAACAGCTGATTCAAAAACAACAAAGAAAAAGTTTTTTGCATCGGATTGTGACTGGAGATGAGAAGTGGATATTCTACGACAACTCCAAGAAGAAAAAAATATTACGTTAAGCCCAGTTAATCATTGCCATCGACCTCAACATCAATACCACGGCCGAACATTCATGGTTCGAAGATCATGCTCTGTATCTGGTGGGACCAAAAGGGTCTTGTTTACTATGAGCTACTGAAACCTAGCGATTCCATTACGGGCAATCGGTATCGGCTACAATTGATTTGTTTGAGCCGTGCATTACAAGAAAAACGACCGAAATACGAGCAAAGACATGATAAAATTATTCTTTTTCAACGCTTGGTCTCATATCGTTAAAGTCGTAAAAAAATATTTGGAAACGCTTAAATGGGATGTTTTACCGCACTTGCCGTATTCTCCGGATATTGCTCCTTCTGATTACTGGTTGTTCCGAAGGATGCAGCACGATTTGTCAAGTCACCGGTTCACTTCTTTCGCAGAAATCGAAAATTGGCTCCAAGATTGGATCATCTCCAAAGACGAGTCATTTTTTCGAGACAGAATTTGAAAATTGCCTGAGAGATGGGAAAAAATAGTAGGTAGTGATGGTCAATACTTTAATTGATCTATTCATTCATTTTGTTTTGAAATAAATGCATTTTTGAACGCACCGAACTAATTTGTACTCCCAATATGAACACGTTGTGTTATTAATTATGCTGTCAATTGTCCTCCATTGACATCAGCACTGTCTTCTATAGTAATCACATTTAAGGTGGTTCTAGTGCCGAAAATTTGAGGTGCCATACTAAGGCTTACCCAAATTTACAAATATCTGCATAATTTGAATAAAATATTAAAACTATGTATATATCTTAATGAAATAGTATGGAACATACTATTAGTATATAATATTATATACATACATATAGTAAATCAAGAGCTGCATTTTCATCGAACGAAAATAAGATGAGATTATGTTTATTTTTCGAGGTTAAATTTATATGCAAGTTTGTGCACGTAAATATATTTCCAGAATATCCGTTGACCTATTATTTCTTTGCGATCATTAAATCGTAATTTCTTAAATTATTATAATCTCGTTTTTAAAAAAAGTCTGTGGTAAGATTTGTATGCAGTTAGTCAAAGAAGTGTCTGTGAGCCTTATATGCCACTAACAAGGGAAGTTTTACAACTGTTCTGAATTGGAACTGATTTGATTCTCCATGAAATATGTTGTAAAACATGAAAATCTAAGAGACGCGTATTTTTTTATACGTGCGTTAACTCATATTTAAAGGCTGAAGCACTCTTTTGAAAAAAAAAATGATATTTCTCCTTCAAGTCTGAATATCATCTGAAGTATAAAAGATAGAAACAAATTTTTTAAACAAAAGTTGTACGGTTTCAAGAGTACTTTAAAGTTATAAAGAAAAAAAAATTTTTTAATTTTTTTATATAATAAAATACTCCCACCACTTGTAATTTTCTTAAATTTTCAATTTTTTTTACCAAATTAAAGATTATTTTTTACAAATTCAATCATGTGTAATAAAGTTACATTACGATGTATCATTTTCAAGAATTAATTATTAATGTTTCGGTACGTTATCCATGCTCATATGCGTAAGTAATTGTCGGAACGATAAAATACATAAATCAACAAATAAGGAAATTGATATTTGTAACATTACAAATTATAAATAATGTTAAGAGTTATAATAATTTTTATTATTTCTTCTTAAAGTGAGTAAAACTTTTTTATTCATCTCTGCACATTATTTCCTTATAATATCTTAAGATTATTCTCTTAAAGTTATTTTCAGTTTTACGCTTTAATATCTTATTTACTTGTCGTTTACGTAATAATTTCAAAACGTATATATTATTTTTCTCATATCTAATATTGTACTTAATAATGAAATAATTTCTAAATGTTTGTACACAATAAATTTATATTTTGTAATGTATATTTACTCGTACTCATTCCAATAATGATATTCGAAAAAAAATATAATGACTTCTTGCACCATGAACATTTTATTACAGCTATATTACTGCAACCTTCATGATGACACATGTTGAATTTTTGTTAAAATTAATTCTACTGGATTGTCAAATTTTTCTAGTCTTTCGTTTGTATAACCACTTTTAAACCACGAATATATTAAATAAATTGTGATATCGAGGGAATGACAATTATTGATTATGTATCAGAGATTATAATTTTATTATATTGTTTTGTTCATGTAAATTTATATTACTTTCTAATAATAAAACAGTATCTAAAAATCTTTTAGCAAAATTTTTCCAAATTCTAAATCCATAAATATCTAATGGTTGTAGTTTCTCTGTAGTGTCTTTCGATATAATCATAGTAATAATATGTTTTCCTGCAGGTGTTAAATCTGAAATAATATTGGGATAATATCCAATCCAATCGATAAAAAGAACGCTATTAGAACCAATGTTTGGAAAATAAGCTTCTTCTAACCATATTTTAAAATAATCTATAAGAATATAATATAAATGATAAATTAATAACTATTTTATTACTGTTATGAGATTCTTAAATGAAATATAAAATCAGAAATAAGAATTATAATTTCATTATATTATTCCGTTTATGCAAATTTATATTTATTTTTTAATAGTAAAACAGTATCTGAAAATGTATTGTAACAGGAAATTTATTTTACCTGAAGTTATTTTACCAGATTCAGATACTTTTATAATAACATTTATTGATGTAAATAAGGTTTCTTGTACTCTTGGTCCAAGTATATCATTAGTTTCTTTCAGTACAATAAATAAAGGTGACAACAAATTTCTATAATCATTTGTATGATATTATTAGTTGTATAATATGTGTTATTGATGATATAGATTGCACATTCAACTTTTGCGCATTCTTTCCTTACTCCTTCATTAGACAATGACCTTCCAGAATGAATTTCCAATTGGAAACCACTTTGATCAGAATTAAAAACATTTTCAGATCCAAACTGTTTGATAAGTGGTTTCACTGTTTTCAGAAAATCATTAGTTTCATTTTTGCGAAATGAGCTGTTCAACGGAATCTTCTATTGTTCATCTAGTTACAAATTTCGTAATTTTTCTCGAAACAATTCGGTAGGATTTTTTGATTGCTGATACCTAACTATGAGACTATATACCTAATATATATATATATATATATATATACCTAACTATGCATTAAATAAATTTAAATTTTCTATTTCTTCTTGAGCTTGTAAAGCCTTCCTTTGTAGATATCATGAACTATGAATTTTGATTCAATAGCTGCAGTAAATTTATCATTTATAAATTTGGAAATGTAAGATAATTTTTCTATGGAATCTACGATTTTCACTTGAATGTAATTGTTTTTCCCATCACCTTAATTGATGTTTAGATAAAACTCTTTTAAATTTATTTTGCACTGATTTTAGCGGTCGATTCCTTTCGTTTTTATTTTTTTCATTAATGTACCATTCCTAATACTTAACAGTTCATCTTTTTTAAGAATTGTCAAAGTCTACGTCATCGTTTGAGGATGAGAATTTAAATTATTTTCGCTCCATTTAAATTATTTTCGCTGCTTCTTCATCATCTTCAATTATTTCAGAATTATGTAGTTTATAAGGTTCTTGATAATCGAGATAGGTTTCTTCTGTTTTAAATTTATCTTCTGTTTCTAATCCATAGTGAAAAATGCTATCCAATAATAATTTTTGTATATTTTCTTTTAATTCTATTTCTGCTTCAGTTACTGATGTTTCTGTTAAATATATTGAACTTACAGGTGCTAATAAAAGTGCTAATAAAAAAAGAATTAAGCGAATTGATAATCATTTCTAAAGATTAAACTTGGCTTTGAATCGTAATATAAAAACAATTTAACGAATTGCACAAATATGATTATAATAAAACTACTGCACTGACTGAATGTAAAACTGCTACGTGAATATTCTTATACTATTCATTTTATACTTATCTTGAATATATACATAAACTTATATCATAATTTCCGTCCAGTTATTATCTAATCACTTATTATCATTGAATGGATGCATTCAGCAATAAAGAGCGCTACGGAACTATCCGCTGAATGATATATTAGGTATAGTAAAAAGAAATCCATTATTTTTGCATGAAATTGAATGGAAAAATAATGGATTTCTTTTTACTACACCTAACCTAATATTTTCCGCTCCCTCAGCATGTTGCGGGAGCGGACGTAATCCTATTGAGCGGAAATTTTTTTTCATAAACTTCGGTTTGACAATATCCTCGTTCAGTCAAGTCACAGACTAGGCATTTACAATTGTGTCAAGACCAAGCAGCATTTCAACAAATTTCAATCGATCCACGCCTTCTCCAAGTAGCCTCTCAATAAATTATACTACGTGTATACTATTTTACTACGTGTTCACATTCGAATGCAAGATCTTTGCCATTGTCTAATCCGATTGCTGCTGGTTCATTTATAGGATTAGATATGGATGTCAATAATAGTTCTATTATCAATAATAATTCTAATTGCATGTTAGAAAATGAATATTTAAACGATAGATCGAGTTCAGCAGAAATGTCAGATTTAGTTTCCGGGTATTGTCTCCATTAAAAAGTGGTCAAAAAAAGACGAGATTCAAAAGAGATTTATAATGTGAGAAAAAAATTAGTTGCAAGAGGAACAAATAAAAGCGATGGAACAAAAAGAAAACAATTAGATTCAAACAGAAAAAAACGAGCTTTAAAACAATTTCTTACGAATATTAATAATAAATTTTTATTTTTACATACATATGTTTGTTTACTTTATTTACTTTGTATATTTTAATTCTATTTTCATTACTTTATTTACAAATTATTTGCAATATAATTTTTTTTTCAACTACTTCTCGAGCCACAGATAGATCTTCAGATGTTTCCAGTCGAAATAATGAGATATATGATATTTTAAGTAAAATTTGTATAGTTTTTTGCACTTGACGAATTCTTCAGACTGAAGATTTTCTAACAATTCAATGTAATTTTAAATGCAATTTTTAAAAAATTTATTATTAAAGATATCAATCTTATACAATAATTTATTATAAAAGAATGGATTTGGAATTGTTTTTAATTTTTATTCATGGGAGAAATTAAATGTTAAAAAAATAATAACAGGTCTTAAAAATATTTATTTACAAAATCTAAATACACACGTATAAAAAACTGTACAAATTTTACTTAAGATATTTTTTCATAACTTATTGTTCCAACGACAATTACTTATGTAAATGAGTGGATAGCATACGGAAGCGTTAATTAATTCTCGAAAATGATATGTCGTAATATAATTTTATTACACATGGCTGAATTTATAAAAAAATAATTCTAATTTGATAAAAAAAATTGAAAATTTAAAAAATCTTAGAGGGGGATTGGAGGTATCTTGTTAAACAAAAAATTAAAAAATTTTTTTTTTCTTTATAACTTTAAAATACTTTCGAAACCATACAACTTTTGTTTAAAAAATTTGTTTCTATCTTTTATTTCCGACGATATTCGGCTCGAAAGAAAAATATCATTTTTTTCAAAGGAGTATTTCATCCCTTAAACATGAGTTAGCGTATAAAAAAATACGTATCTCTTAGATTTTCGTGTTTTGCAATATATTTCATGAGAATTCAATCGGTTTCGGACAATTGTAAAACTTTCCTTGTAAGTTTTACATGAAAAGTTACATTTTCATCACTTTTATTTCTCTTATTTTATCATACCATACTTAACCCTACTTTACCATACTTAACCTACTATAGAATTTTGCACACGTCAATTTCGATACTTTAATTTTATTATATAAAAACATTTCTATGATAACTCGATTTATTAAAGAACCACCTTAAGGAGATGTTGGAGTGATCAAATCGTCGGGACTTTGCAGATCGACATAAATTTCCAAATTTGAAAAATCTGAAATCAAAAATTCTTTTCTAGGATTAAAGTCGACATACAATTTAATGGTGGACTTTATATTAAAGTTTTATATTTTATATTTTAGCAGTGAACTTTATACTAATCGAAAAAAAATTGAAAATTTACATTTTTTTCAACTCATAAAGCTGTATTAAGATGTTTCTTTAATGCAATAGTTTTATAGCTAGTATGGACAAAACAACAGCTTAGCATCCAGAGCTTTACGTGCACAACAGTACTGAGTTTATGAAATTAAGATAATTAAAGATGACAACTTTCACAATTATCTTTTTTAGACAATATCGCTTAATCTTAATTTTTAAATATTACTGTCTTTCAACAAATGTTTTTTCACAAATTTTTTTTAATATCGATGTAAAGATTAAAAGTTGAGAGTAAACGAAAATTTAGCAGCTATTATTGTTTTTCAATTTTTAATGAAAAAGTTCAAGAAAAAAAATTATAGATATTAAAAAATATGATGTATATATTGATGAAAGATAAGTCGAGAAGCTAAATCTGATTGTATTATCTTAGAACATCTATATTTGGCTTAAAATAGGAGAAAGAAGCAATAATTAATGCACTACGTCGGAATTAATATTATGTATTACCTATTTATAATAATTTTATTTTATTAAGTTGTCCAAAATTACCTTAGAACATATACTATTGGAAACAGAATAAAGCTAAATGTGAAATCAACATCTATGCGAGAGAAAAAGCTATAGTATCCCAGTCAACTGTAATGCATACTCCACCCGTTTGCTCACGTTCCACTTTGTTTGTAAGCATTTGTGTCTATAAAAAAAAAATTTAGCGTGATAAAAAATGCCTTACATATATTATATAGTGTGTAGTAATTGTAATAATTCGATTTCTTATTACACTTAAATTAATGTATAAAATTTTTTCTTATGTCATCAATTATTTCCAAAAGCACAGCAACGCTTGCAAAGTGCTAAAAAAGCGATTGTATGCGCTGCGTGCTATTTGAGTGTAACAATATGTAGATTATGTTTACATATATTATTGATATTTAATATGTACTTTATATTTATTTCATTTCTTTTAAAAAATTCTTTTTTCTGAATAATAAAAAACTTTGTGAAAGATAGATGTTGTTTTGTAAAACTGATATTCGAACCAATTTTATTTTAACTTCACATTGTATTCTTAAAATTCATTTTAATACCACTTTTTTTGAATACAATAGATTAAGTAAGTTTTATTATCATTTTGTCTAAGATACATAATCTCTGAAATTAACAATAACAATGTGTAAGAAATACTAAAATAACTGTACAATTCATACAGACGACAGTATTGATGCATGCGCATTACGAACATCTGGGATTGTCTAGTTTTTTTTCTTGTACAGGTATCGATATCACGTTTGATATATGGATGACATAGACAATTCCGCTTTTCCAATAATATATGTTTTAATTATATATAATAGATTAGCAATTATATATAATAGAAGAAGATCACCGATATAGACATATAGCCCTGTTATTAAACAATATTTTATAAAGCCTCTACAGCACAAAATATTGCAGCAATATTGTTGTAATATTGAAATGTTAATATTTTATTGGAAATATTGCAATAATATATTGTAAAATACAAATACTGTAATTTTAATATTTTGTGAGAAACATTGCAATATATTGTTGTAAATTATAATTCAACATGTAAATATACAGTACCACCAAAAGGATATGTTTTTCATAAGAAAATAACGTTCAGGTTTATAAGAAGGCGCAAAACAAGTTGACGAGTTTTTTAGAGATTCCCAAATTCTTTCGGGTGTATTTTCTAGATCCTCGAAAGTTTGATTATAATTTCATCGTATGTATTTTGGAATATTAAGCAATAATATTTTGGGAATTAATAAAACTAGATTATTTATTAAAATAATTCATAATGTTGCAGCTATATATTTGCAATATTTCTTTAAATATTATAGCAATATGATAGAGTATAGCAATATGATAGAGTATTGCAGTAATATTTTCTTTTCGCGGACATAGCAATATTGCAGCAATGTTTTATGAAATATTGCAATCAAAGTAATATTGCTACATTATTATGTAAGAGAAAAGCTGCAAATAAAACTTTAGAAACAATATGAATAATAAATGAATTAGAAAGTATTCATTATTACATAATACAGCAGTTTTTATAATAATATTTACAATTTTGCAATAAAATTTAACAGTAGTTATTAGTAGCAATAACATAAAATATGAAGGAAAGCAGCATACAGTCACATGCAAAAGTTTTTTGTCAAAGTCATATATTTTAAATTAAAAATGTAAACGTTTCGGCCAAGTCAGAGATGATACACATAAAGAAACAAGATTTTGTATTGAATAAAGAGAATGGCACTTTACGTTTTGAGTGAGGCTCGATTGCGCACATTATCGATCGGATACGGCAGTATTTCCCAATCGAACATGGACTCGATTAGACATGGACCCGAGCGGACACGGAGCGATCGGACACACAGCGTTGCATCCGTTAGGACACCGATCCATTTGCACACGGATCCGATTGCACACAGATCCGATTGCGCACGCATCCCATTGCACACGGATTCGATTGCGCACAGACTCAATCAGACGCAATAGCAATCGGAAAAAAGGGGAAAAATATTAGTAGATGATGAAAAAACATAAATAAGTAATATTCTTGAGGCTTCCACGGGTGCTATCTATATAAAGATTATGCGGATTTCCTTCGTGTTCAGATCCATTCTTGGAATGCCAACGTTTTGTGAACTTTGTAGTCCACTTCATCAGAGCGAGGAGCAGCCTGATACTGTTCCTCCGAGTCATTCCTTTTTATATTACGCTACTTGTTGGAATGGTGGGGAGAAAGAAGAGAATTATGGGTGGGGGAAATCGGTCAGTATTTTAATAACGGAGAAAAGGGAGAAAGGTTTTCCATATTTTATTTATGTTGTAGCCATTATCTCTATTTAAATTGTTAAGGCGTTTTTGTCTCTCTGACTTCTCTATATTTTCTTGGAAAGTATGATGTTATGTTGGCTATTGTGATCGTTTTGTCAAATAGTATTTGATGTCTTGTTTCGATGGTGTGTTCTGATGGTGTGTGCTGATTGCATGACGTATTTTAGCCTGATATCATGTTGGTGTTTTTTTATAGGTTGATCATTCTCCAATACTTGGCTGCAGAAACAAGATATTTTGTTTCTTCGGAGCTGAGAGATCTTTGATCGGAGATGTAGATCTTTAGAAGTCTTTGATCTTTAGGATTTCTTAAAATTTATCCTAAAAATTTATCTTTTTGGGTGATTTAAAGATAGTTCGGATATTGTGTTTATTTAATATCCTACTAATCCGATTTGTTGTTCCTTTGACATATGGGAGAATGGATAGGGTCCTTTCGTTTGATGTGTCAGAGACCGTTGTCTTGTTTGTTATGTCTTTTTTGTCGAATTTTTCTGTAAGGCTAATTTTAAGTGATTGAGCTCTGTCTATAGATGTTCTTTGTCAAAGATGATGAAAGCTCTATGTACAAGTGAATTGATTGCAGATAGTTTTTGTGCTGAATGATAGTGCATGTAAGTATCTATCTGTGTATGTTGATTTTCTATACACTTGATGGCCTAAGGTATTATATCGTCAGCTTTCTTAGATAAGAACATCTTGGAAGGAGAGTTTTCCGTTTTCCTCTATGTCTATAGTGAAATGGATATTTGGATGTTGATTGTTGAGAAAAATAAGGAATTTACGGAGTTCGGCACTGCCGTGTCTCCATATTACATATGTGTCGTTTACATAACGGAACCAACCTTCTCGTTTTTTGAATGATTTCTTGAGGGCCTTTTTCTTAAAATGCTCCATGAAGATGTTGGCGATTACAGGAGAAATAGGAGAGGTCATTACCGCTCCTGGAGTTTGTTCATAAAATTGATTGTTATAGGAAAAGTAAGTGGTCATTAAGCAATGTTTTATTAGCAGGATGAGGTCGGAAGAGACTTCGTGTGAGGTCTTTATTATGTTTAATGTGTCTTTTATTGGGACTTGTTTGAAAAGGGATCCTACATCGAAACTTACAAGCAAGTTTGTGGAATGTAGTCGGATTTTTTGGATCTTTTGATGCTTTGTCTGCAGAACACCAATCTTGGTGGATAAAAGCAATAAAATCCCAATAAAATCAAATCAAGATTAAACCTACATCCTCTCTCACCAAGACTATACAGACTATCAAAAGTACACAAACATCTCTTTCAGACCAATTGTCAGCATACACTCCCCGACATACAACTTATTCCGCTTCCTAGCACAAACACTACAACCCCTCACTGGAAAATCCGAATCATACGTAACTAATTCGACGGACTTCATATAAAAGATCCAAAAAATCCGATTACGCCCCCATAGATCTGTTTGTAAGTTTCGATATGCAATCCCTTTTCAAACAAGTTCCAATGAAAGACACATTAAACATAATAAAGGCCTCACATGAAGTCATCTCCAACCTCATCCAGCTAATAGAGCACTACTTAACGATCACTTACTTCTCCTATAACAACCAATTTTATGAACAAACTTCAGGAGTGACAATGGGCTCTTCTATTTCTCCTATAATTGCCAATACTTTCATGGAGTATTTTGAGAAAGAAGCCTTCAAAAAACCAGAAGTTTGGTTCCGTTATGTAGACAACAATTCGTGATATGGAGACACGACAGAGCAGAACTCTATTTTTTATTTTTCTCAACAATCAAAATATCCACTTCATTATAGACATAGAGGAAAACGAAAAATTTCTCTTCCTAAATGTTCTTGTCTCTAAGAAAGCTGACGGTACCTTAGGCCATCAAGTGTACAGAAAACCAACACAGATAGATATCTACATGCCGAGTCGCACCCAGCACAAAAACGATCAATTCACTTGTACATAGAGCTTTCATCATCTTTAACAAAGAACATCTACAGAACTCAATCACTTAAAAACAGCCTTACAGAAAAACAGATACGATAAAAAAGACATAATCAAAACAATCAATAAACATACAAACAAGACAACGGTCTCTAACACAATCAGACGAGAGGATCCTATCCATTCTTCCATATGTCAACAGATCGGATTGGATATTAAATAAACACAATATCCGAACTATCTTTAAACCAAAAACAAATCTTAAGGACAAATCTTAAGTAATCCTAAAGATCAAAGACTTCTAAAGATCTACTCAGCTTCGAAGAAATACAAAATATCTTGTTTCTGCGACAAGTATACATTGGAGAAATTGGGAGAATGATCAACCTATGGATAAAAGAACATGATGTCAGGCTAAAACACGTCACGCAATCAATTTTACCACAACATTGAAACAGGACATCAAATACTGTTTGACAAAACGACCACAATAGCCAACATAACATCATACTTTCCAAGAAAGTATAGAGAAGCCAGAGAGATACAGAAACACCTAACAATTTAAATAGAGATGATAGCTACAACATAAATAAAATATGGAAAACCATTTTCCCGATTATTGAAGACTGACCGATTTCTCTCAACCACAATTTTCTTCTTTCTCCCCACCATTCCAACAAGTAGCGTAATATAAAAAGGAATGACTTGGAGGAACAGCTCAGTATTAGGCTGCTCCTCATCCTAATAAAGTGGACTGCGAGATTCACGAAACGTTCCAGTTAGCATTCCAAGAATGGATTTGGACTCGGAGGAAATCTGCGAAACGCATATCTTTAAACGTAAATAAGTGTTTATATATTCATAGTCGCGAAGTGTCTCTCATCTTTCCTCCCCCTTTGCAAAGGGGCACACAACTCCTATAATTGTATTGAGATTAGAAAATCTGGACGTAAAATCTGTGGCGTAGTCGCCTCGAACAAAAAAAGAAAATTTACCCGCTTAATCTAAAATAGGGGCCTAATCGCCTAAAAGGTAGGCAAAGGTTGCAGCGTAGACATGTGTACGCTTGGAATATTTTTAATCCATAAAGACAAACAGTGGGATGTGAGAGTCTGCGTGCAATCGGATTCGTGCGCAATCCAGTCGGTGCGCAATCGAGTCTGCGTGCAATCGAATCTATATGCAATCGTGTCCGTGTCTGATCGAGTTCATGTCCAATCGGGTCCATGGGAAATACTGCTGAGTCCGATCGATAATGTACGCAATCGGGACACTTCCTACATTTTCCTATTTTATGCCCATAATTGAAAAATCATTTCCTCTTCATTATGTTACCTTCTCCTAACATTTTCCCTTTTTTCCCCTCAATATATATAAATACCGTCTCGAAACGCTATATCATTGTAATTATATGGATTTTCTTACATAATATTCGTACTAACATTCTTCCGTTTTCGTGAATATTCTTCATCAAATAATACTGCATTGTAACAATGTAATTGATCGTTGTTGGTAATATGGGTACGGTTTTTATAATTAAATCACTTAATAAAATAAATTAAGATAATAACTTATTATTAAGATTAATTAAGATAATAACAAATTTGTTTGGCAATCTCGTAGTTAACATACAGCTATTAAAAATTAAGATTTCATCTCATATATCAAAAATCGAGGAATCAGAATAATTTCCGTATATGATCTTCACTTCTTAATTGGCGTTCTATTTAATATCTTACATTCGTTTATTGTATTGATGATGGTCAAGACTTGACCGAAACGTTTACATTTCTCGCGAAAAAAATGTTTATATAGATTTAATATGTAATTTAATATAGGCTTAATATAATTAAATATAAATTTTATGAAAATTTAATAAAACACTAAATAAGATTTTAGTAACGGTTCAGTTTTATTAAATATTTGAATCAATAAAGATTCATCGTACATATCGTATATATAAGTTATATAAGATTCTTTATTAAATGTTTATATGGAATTCTTAAAATCTACTCATATTTGATCTTACTAAGGAGCTTATAAGTTCTTTGTACGTTTTGTAAGTCTATTAGTTTTGTCGAAAAGATAATTTAAAAAAGACATCTTGTTATCATCATTCTATGGTTGTCATTTCGGAAAAGTGAAAAATCGATTAAAAGATATCTTTCGATTATTACCGAAAAGACAACACAAAGAACATACCTTTCGATTATTTTATTTATACCTTTCATCATTTACCCGCGAGCAGTAGTATGCAAGATCGCCACCAGACAGACGCGATGGAGTTCGATTTCTCGTGTTTGGAAACCATATGAGATTGAATAAAG
>Ga0157363_1002566_pt1 | contig 16077 bp, 14 predicted proteins | sample AttsexASBM1_FD_111477 | JGI IMG/M metagenome (GOLD analysis project Ga0157363, IMG submission 111477) | Fungus gardens microbial communities from leaf cutter ant in Ribeirão Preto, State of São Paulo, Brazil - Atta sexdens ASBM1 | ecosystem: Host-associated > Fungi > Mycelium > Unclassified ...
GTCTCGAGGGAGAACCGCGGAGTATGTGGGGTTTGTACTCACTACACCCCTCCAGATATTCTTCTCAGATCCAAGTTGGGGCACCCCCAGGAACACGTGCAGCATATTTCCGGGGATGCTCCGAATCCGCCGCTCAATTACCGATCTAACCCCGCCGCCTCTAAGGACATCAACTGGCTAATTGGCGAGGGAATACTTCCCCCTTCGCCTCGTCCCCTCACGATGGCATGTGAGAGGGACAAAGTTGGAAAAGAGAAGCCTCCGCTCCAATCTTCACTCCGATCTGTAGAATTGATACCTACTTTTTGGTATCTACTTTACTAGCTCATTCCTCAATCCCCAAAAGGATGGAGAAAGATGTTTCTCATCCTTTGCTCTCCCGCCTCGAGATTGGGAGAAAAAAATGTCTTCCCACAGCCGATGTCATCTCTTATTTAAAAAGACAACCCCGGTCTCCCGGATCAGAAAGCGGGAGGAGATTCTATCCTGCCGTTTCTATGGAGCGAGGTCGTCCTTGCCCCCCCCCTCTCTCTCCTCCTCTGCCACCTCGACCTCCAAGACGGGATCGTGAGATACCATATCCCTCGTTGTGTCTCGTCCCGGTGCCCCCGCCGCGTCTCCCCCCCCCCCGCTCTGGCGCCTCCTCCTCCTCCTCTTTCTCCTCCACCGACGCCGCGGGAATGCCGCGGAGAACCCTCCATTGCGTCCTCCGGCGACGCCGGCAGCATCTCTTCTACCTTCCCTTTCCCTTTCTCTCTTCGCTTCCTCCTTTGTGAGTATAACTCTCTTGCAGAAAGAGGAGACGGATGCCCAGGTTTTTTCGCTCTCTAATGGCCCTAACCAGGGCTGGGAGAGAGAAGTTCGGGCCTATTACATCGACCAGGGCTCTCCTCTGCCCTCCAGCGTGTGCTGCGCAGAGTCCCGATCCATCGCGCAATATTAGCATTGCGTCATCGGTTCCTTGCCTATACTACACAGATATTCACCATGCCCGGTGAATATCTGTGTCAGTCCGCCTCATTCCCTGTCTGCCCATTGCTGCTTACAGGACCGAATGGCCTCTACTGTCCGGATGCCTTTTGTCGGCAGGTCTCATTTGAGATTCCTCCTCCATACTTCGAAAGCCGAGGACGAGTTTCGGCCAATGATCAATCATCCCGTGCTGAGAATTGTGCCTCCTTTGATATGCGACTCAGATCTTGACTTAAGTGTGGGCCTGCGCGTCCGCGGTTATTTTCACAGGGGACATCCCAGACAGAATGGCTGCCGCCTCGTGGGAAATCTATTCTCTGAATAGAGTCACTCTAAATAGAGTGAAGATGGTCCCTTATTCTTCTATCCTTCAATGTCTCCCTGCACCATATCGGAACACATGGCCTCGAACAGAACGGTTCCTATGTACACTTTCCTAATACCCAGATCTCCCAAATTAGGCATAAGGCTGACTAATATATCGGCCTTCCAATTTGAAGGTCAGGAAGCTGAAATGCACCCTGAACTCCTATCGGAGTTCCATCCAACGTGAAACCTAAATATTTGAGGCCCATCATGACACGAGCTGACTCTATCTCGATCTAGGTCGGTGGTAGCACTCCCTAAGACTCGTCGTGAATGAACATGATCTCAGTTTTCTGGAGCATCATCTTAAGATCCAGATCTTTGCCTGCTGAATCTGCCCGATAGTCACTCAGGATCGTGACCTTGATAATATATATCAAAGTCAGCGTCATCAGAGTTGAATTCTCTATTTCATTTTTAATAGCTTTTTAACATGTGATGAGTGACTATATATATATATACTAAATATTTAAAACTCTAAACAGCCATCCAAAGTTTAAATTTGTACAGTTAAGAATTTTTTCATGATTCTTATTTTATAAAATTGAAAAAGAATTTTATACAAATATATTTGTATAAAAAATGTAGGGATGTGAAATAAAGTAACGCCGTAAATTTTATCATTTATAAAAGCGATTTGATAATGACGTTACAGTTTTTTTATGATTGCAACGATTACTGACTACATTAATTACTGACTATGCTAAACTTGGAAAAGTCAATTTAATAGATAAGATTTTACTATTATGTTTTTATTTACTGAAAAAGTTATTTGTAATGAACAACCCACACGAGTATGAGTAATGAGTTATTATTTTCAGGAACGAGTGACCGTTATAACTCGTTGTAAGTAACGATTGAATGACTTTCCTTAAGTAACATCCTTGATGTTACAGTTAAAAATCTTCATAAAAAATGTACTAAAATAATTAATTTATATTCTCTTTATATAAATATAGAAAGACATTAAAAACTACAAAAGCCATGATATTAATATAAATTTATCTTTTTAAAAAAATAGGAAGGCAGAAGAAATGTATGTTCCGCCAGAAGAAATGTTACTATTAAAAAATGATTTTATAAGGATTTTAAACATTACAAAATATATGATATCAGTATAAAATTTACTCTTTTAAAAAAGGGTAGAAAAAGATGCTAAAAGTATTCTTAGGTTCTTCAGAAAAAAATGTATACTAAATTAATTAATTTATATACTGTTCATAAGATTGTTTGTAAAAACGACTTGATAACGACGTTACAGTTTTTTATGATTGCAACGATAACTGACTATACTAATTTTGTGCTAAACTTGGAAAAGTTACTTTGAAAAGTAACTCTTTACCATTATGCATTTACTCACTGAAAAGGTTATTTATAATAAGAAACGCATAATGTCATTCGTTACAAGTAATGAGTAAATAAATAGTAACGCGTTACAAATAACGAGTTACTACTTTCCAATAATGAGTGATCGTTCCAACTCATTGTAAGAAATGATTGAGTGACTTTTCAACCCTGACAGTTAAAGATCTTCGTGAAAAATATACTAAAGTAATTAATTTATAGTTTATAGTTATAGTTTATAGTATTTACAGTTTATATAGAAAGATATTAAAAACTACAAAAACCATGATATTAATATATAATTTATATAAATTTATTTAAAAGAAGTAAGAAGGTGGTACAAATACATGATCCGCAAGAAAAAATGTTAATAAATTAAAAAATGAATTTTAAGGAAACACTAAGCACTATAAAATACATCAACCAAAAAAATATTCTGCTGTTTAGCGGTTCCGTGTTAGAGGATTTTCCATTTATATACTATATGATTTCGAGGGGATATTTTTCAAAGTAGAGAAATTTCGTATAACCATGAGGTGCTAGATTTAAGATTGCAATCTTCTTAAATGATAGAAAAATCTCTTCTTCTTATAAGTCTATTATTATATTGTAATATTATTCTTATTTAGAGCATTTTTAATTATACTTTAAGAGTAATATTTTCTACTTTCAATCTTATTAAGCACTTATATATCTGTCATATGCTGATTAAAGGAAAGTCCTGTTTACGTAATACAAAAAATACTCTTGTTTATAGAAAATAATATTTTTTTCAATAAAGGAATTTTCTTGAAAGAGATATATACATCTCACTCTCTTGTACAAAGGAGAATGTTAAAAAGAGGCTGATTTTTGCCTAAAAATGTGTAAATAAAAGAAATCCTTTTTTTGTAGATTTTGATTTCTAAATAATAATAAAATTATTGAAAAGTTCATAGCATTGGGGAACATCTCGAAAATTTAGTAAGAATATAAAAATATCATGATCATATTCAATTTTCGAAGTGTTCTTAAAATGTTATAAACTTTTTAATAATTTTATCGTACCCAGGAGGTCAAAATCTATAAAAAATACTATTCTTTATTTACATCTTATTTAGGCAGAAATTGGTTGTTTTTTAACATCTTTCTTTATATTTACAAAAACCACTTTAAAATTACTTCGAAAATCAGGAAATCTTGATTAAAAATTATTTCAAACGGTTTATAATTTTTAAAGTGGCTTTTGAAAATACATGCTTTTTGAAAAGCTTTTAAAAAGTCACAAAATTATTTTACAAAGTGTAACATAGAATATAACAATAAAATAATTAATTAATAAAGTAAAATTAATTAAAATTTTATTTGAAAAAGTATAAAAGTCAATCAGGGTGAAAAAGATGTTTATATAATACGAAGAATAATACGTAAAATATACGATATATATTTTAAGATAATAATTATTACAATATATTTCTCGCTTTATATATTATTTTACACAAACGCATGGCGAAATGTAAGTAGACGAACTTCTTAGTCCAACTGTACAGTAAGGGGATGTAGGAACTTAGATCATCAAATAAATTTCCATTCAGAGGAACCTTCAATCACTTTATAACTGCAAAGATGTTCCACAAAATTCATAGTTTCAAACATACCCAAAAAAAAATACACAACATCAGATTTTTCATAATATGTAATAAAATTTATTTTACCAAATACGGGGTAACCAGTGTCTCTGAAACATTGTAGCTACACATATTCCTTTTTTATAAAAGTACTAGAAATTCTAATCCATGAAAATACTTTTATAATATCTAAATTTTTAGATAGATCATCATGAAATAATTGGTAATTTTTAATATCTTTAATATCTTCTTTAATTTTTTCTTCAATTTCAAAAGAATATTTTTCATCCAGAGGTTTTCTGAACAACAATACGTCACACAAATTTAATTGATGTTTTATCGCCAGAGTGAAAATTTGCGAAAATTTGTAACATGAGCTGCAAGCTTAAGAAGTCTATGTTTAGCTTTCCATAAAAGGCAACAAATAGATAAAAGACTAATTCTACGCATGACTTCAGAATAATGAAACATATAATGATACTTAAGTTTAAGTGTAGTTTGGGAAAAGGCAGCAAGATATGTTTCATGATGTTTTAAAATAAAGATGTTTAAATAATCAAGTGATCAAAAGTTTTACATAAGGTGTTATAATCATGTCTATAATGGATTTTAGTTTTAAATAAAGATGTCAACTTTCAATATCCTCAAGCACTAAATTATCTAACATCAATCCAAAATGTCGAACGAAACACAACATCTCTGAGGAAGAGAATCTAAGTTTACCAGTTATAAGATGCTCTTTTTTTGTAACATTGCCACTTATTATTACTTGATTCTATTGGATCATAATTAAAATAAACTACATGATTATTCAGAATCTCTAAAGAAAAATATTTTTTATATTTATAGATTAAATCAAGAAGCATGAGTCATAACCATATACTCTTTCTAAAAAATCATGCATAATATCAAAATTTACGTTTTGTCTAAAGGAAAAGCTAGGAATAACATCCCAAACACTTTTCTTTAATACTTGTCATAGTAAGATTTTGTAACAAAATATCATTAACATAATTTTGTATTGTTAATTTATTTATATCAAGAAAAGTTAGAGATATAATTTTATTCTTGTGATGCACATTCTGCATGGATAATTAGTATTGAATCCCTCGGACAAGCCACAAATAGAGTGAATTCCTAAGTTATCTAACAAGAGACACAAACTAAAATAAATTCGTTTCTCTTCTGAGTTACAATAGTTTCTACAATTAATCCATCTTTTTTTAGATATATCAAATTTTGAATTACTGATCGAAATAAATTCATATTTCCATGTACTTTACATTTAGAGAAAAGCAAAGAAACCAAAATGCTTTCAAGTTTTGAGGCATAATCTTGAGGTACACAGGCAATATAATAAGATGCTCCTAATTTGTGGTGATGCATGAGCTCCTGTGATATTATCCATATTATCAAAAAAAAAAACAAGTGAAAGTATTGTTTTACTTAGAAAAATGTTTACTTTTTCCTTCTACTTCTTTTCTTGTACAACATTTGAAAAAGGCTCATCTCTGTGAGATAAATGCTTCAAATTTGAGACAATCGCATCAAAGTAACCTGATAATTCCAAGAAATGCTTCAAAACTTCTCTTATGGAAATGTATAAACCAGTATCAAGTTCATGACTCATTATTTTTCTGTATTCTAGGCCTATATTAAATACCTTTTATGTAACTTAAGAGCTATATAGAATTCAGTTTCTTTCAATGTTTTTAATCCTTCATAATTACTGCAAAGGCCAGTGCAAAAATTATTATTATGATATACATCAAATGTAAGAGAAATTCCACGAAGTTTTCTTCGTTACTATAATTAAACTTATTCAACATTGTAAAAACTTTATTTTTTAAAATATTTAAGTATCCACTTGATAACATTTCGGAAGTATCATCAACTATCTATTGAACATAAGTCCAATTTAAAGTATTAGAGGCATATAATTTTGATACAAAGACAAATGCAGAGTTCGTTAAAGTTTTTTTATTTTACATCATAAACTGAAATTTAATTACTTTCTGATGGATTAGATTCAAGAACATGTTGATGCATATTGACATCTGAAATCTAGTTAGTTGATTGCTTTACTTCAACATGAGAAGCACCAGAAGATTAAATTTGCTTTTGTTAACAATTTTTAGATAAGAAAGAACATTTAAGTAAATGTCTTTGGAATGCGTAAGAAAGAACAAGTTTTACAACAATTGTGTTATTAGGTGTAGAAAATCTTAGAGCAGTATGACTTTCTATATAACATAATAACTTTGATACGTGCCATCAGAGTCTTAATTGAATAAAAATGAATTTTACACACAAAATATAATATCTCCAATAAAATTAGACACACAAATTTAACACAATAAAATTAGACACACAAATTTAAATTTATATATATCACGTAATCTATTACAAAACGATCTTTTAATCAAGCTAATTTTTCCTAACATTAAGAATTATAATATAAACTTAGAATTATAAACTTAGATTGAACTTTAATTGAAATAATAGATTTTAATCACATTTTTGCTTAGTTTTATTTGAATTTCTCGTTTAAAGAACTTTAAAGATTTAGATAAGCGCACTGATAGTTGAATTTTTTTATCATATCTTGTAAAGATACAGAGCTTGCTGAATAAAAAGTTATGCACCTCTTGTTTCATATAAATATTCAATCATTAAAACCTGTATTACCTTGAAACACTGATCGAAAGCTTTCAACACATTAAATTTATGTTTAACATCAATAATCAGATAACAAGCTTCACATTGTTCTATCATAGACTCAATAACAAAAGATTGAATCTTACTTTTAAGTTTTAAATCTACAATATGCCTTCATTGAATAGCTGAGTTAATATCTGGCATCTAAAAAGAGGTAAAAAATTATTAACACATTTTACAAAGGATTTAGATTAATTGCAAAAGATAAAACTTGAACATGCTTGAAAACTTTATAAAAGCGAGAAAGAAAGAAATTTATCTTCATTGTAATCTGTATGATATAAAGCAGATTGAGAAAAAAAATGTATTTAGGTGAAAATTACAAAATACATAAATAAAATGAAATTTTGTATTCAATTGAACTATTATTTCAGATATTTAGTTTTTTAGAAAGTAATTTTTATTTAAAAAAGTTGCATCTTTTAATCAGATACTTAAAGATATTTCAATTTTTTCTTAAATGCAAGTAAAAAATTATTATAAAAAAAATTTATTTATTTATTCTTAAAGTTTATTGCAAACCATTAATTTATGGTAAACCATTTCCAACATAGTTTACACGTAAAAACATTCTGCCCTTAAAAAAATGGATATCAGATGTGTTGGTAATCTTGCTGCGTGTAGAATGAATGTGATGACACGGCCATGCGATCACCGTTTCCCGCGGTATGATTGCTTCGAGGGCACTTGGTCGAGAAAAATGAGATTTTCTCTGCTTTCCAAATTTTATTTAAACAGACCTCAAATGCGGGCGAACGTGTTTTATAATAGATGCGGAAAAGATCTCAACGATGCGGTAACGCGGTAAAAATGTATTCACCGCAAGGCGAGACACGTGCTGTCGACAGTTAAAGCGGCTATGATGATCTGAGTGTTTCTGATTGATTACGCGCGATGCATGCGTCGCTTAACAATCAACATCTTGTAGATTGATCGATTCTTTATCGATGTGATTAGACGATGTGACTAGACGCCGTAAACGATAGGTACCGAACACGTCGCCCGCCTTGAAAGAATTAACTTTCAATGTAACATACAAGCATGAGTTCGTTAGCGTAATATAAAATGCGAATTGCTCTGATGCGACTCAATATCGCATCTAGTCACTGCACTGAAAATCAACAAAGATTAACATCTAAGTACGCAAGCTGAAAAACAATATAATAAATCATTCTTATTCAAAGGTAAAGAGAAGCTTGCGTGAGACATGATATAATTAGAAGGTAAAAGTTAAAGACACTTAAATGTTTGATAAAGCATGGACTAGGCTTCAATTGGTAATATTGATAGTTTAGACAGTGACCTCACGTAGGTAGTCTTCACAATTGCGATGCGCGCGATGCCGTCGGGACCGGGATGAAACTTCTGGACTTGCCCTATCGCCCACTAAAGTGGGGCTACTGAAGATTCGGCTGCCTTATGAGCACAAGTTGATTAGTTGACAGCTTCCCTTGTTAACCGTCTATTTGGTTTGTGCTTGTAGAGAGTGAAGATATTCATTACTCCACCTGCGCCAAAAATGCTGCCGAATTTGTTCTACGCGTTGCCACCGCAACAGCCTATTTTCGTTGACATCAAGTCAACACGAGGAAGACCATTCAAAATCGTCCCAATCAAGAAATGTCCCGTACTGAGGTACGTTAAGTCGTTAGGGCGTTTAATGATAGGAGGGGACATGAATTGAAGATCGCCTCTATTTCACAGAGTCGTTTGCATTTCTTCAAAGGTCAAATGAGCCTTGCCCACGATTCGAGTCATGTGGTATTTGGCAGATTTTACGGCTGCCTCCCATAAATTTCCAAATTGGAGTGCATTAGGCGAGATGAAGCTCCATGAAATTTCCAACTCGCGCAAAAAATCCTTAATCTCGGACTGGACTTATTGATCATTATATATGTCGTATAATTCTTGAATTTGTCTATGAGTGCCCACGAAGGTACCCGTTGTCCGAATACATGTGCGCGAGTCTACCCTCCCTACGCGAAATGAATCACTTAAAAAGCGGCAATAAAGGCTTCGGACTTAAGGTCACTTATTAACTCTAGATGGACTGCCTTCGTGGCGAACCACGAACACAAAAAGCGAAACGTACGCTTTGTGACTCCGCGCGTTTCGATGCTTTCTCTCACGTAACAAGAGCGGCCCGGCAGTCTACATCGCAACGAGAGAAAGGTCTAGAGACGTTAACTCGGCTGGCCGGTAATGAGTTCATTAAGGTCTCTAATTGGTTAGGTTTCGCCCTAAAACAGGTTATACATTTTTGTATTATTTCACGTACGGTGGATCGCAATGATAGCGGCCAAAAGCGCTGACGAAAGCCATCGTGGCTTGCAAACTCTTGTAAGTTTCGTGTGTGTTCACACTTTATAATATATATGCTGAGTTAATATGTGTTTGCGTGGCAGGAGAATTGGATGGCACACATTAAACGTGAGATTTGAATTTTTCAATCTCCCGCCAACTCGCATTAGTTCACTTTTATCTAAGAAAGGAGATAGTGATAAGAAATTACTAGAAGCATTTACAATTTCTTGACTAGTACTTGATATTCGCGATAGAACGTTCGCACCGTTCTGCAAATACAATTTAAAGCAGTAGGTGTTTCAACGGGGAACACGAAATTAGATACTGCGTATTCCCGGTGTGCTTTGGATAATCACAAACAATATGATGCGGTATATTTTATTTAAATTGGAATACTTATTTAGCAAGTCGTCGACGATGCAAGGATAGGAAACGGAAGCGGCTACGCGGATTTTCTTTTGTTCGGGAAAATCATTGTCCAAACGCGTGAAGGCACTGAGCGGCCAGTGTTTTTCATCCCATTTTAGAAATTCGGAGCCATTCCACCATCTCTCAGCATTGATCAAATCACAGGGATTTAGCCCTCGCGACAATGTATCGGCAAGGTTGTCAGAGAATGCGACATGACGCCAGTGTTTGATTTCTGTTAAGCGCTGAATTTCATCCTACCACCCTATTTGCCACAAAAACTGACTACGCGAGGAGGAAGTTATCCAGTTTAACGCAATCGTTGAGTCCGACTAGATAAGACTAGATAAGTCGGGCAATGCGAGAATTCCAAGGACTCTTTAACCTTGTTGATTAAGCGTGTCAATAGTAAGGCGGCCGATATCTCTAATCGCGATAACGAGATAGTCTTGAGCGGCGCGACGCGAGATTTTGAGCACAGTAACTTGAAGTAACTTGAAGTGGCCATTGAGACCAAGCTTGCTGCGAAGATATAAGCAGGTTCCGTACGCGCGCTGGCTGGCGTCGCAAAATCCGTGCACTTTCACGATTGATTGATGGGTATTGAATTTAACGCATCGAGGAATTCTTAATTAATTCAAATCACTCAATTCTGTGTTCTGTGAAAGCAATTCAACGAGTGTGGATGTCCTGAGGAACGGACTCATCCCATTGGATGGCCAAATGTTACAAATCTTGCCAGATGAGTTTTGCGATCACAATGACCGGATCCAGAAGGCCCAGAGAATCGAACAATTTAGCGATTTCGGAAAGTATGACCCGTTTTGATACAATGTGAGCTTCTTTATCAAGTTTGCAGAGAAATTGGAATGTATCCTGGCACTGTATGCCCAGAATACATGAATCCGCAGCATTATCTCTGGCACACGGTCACGATTGTTAATTTCCAATAGTTCAGGGCAGTTCGAGGCCCATTTGCTTAACTCGAATGCTCCTAATTTTAACAGCTGAATGGTTTCATCGCGAATTAATTTTAATTCATCGAATGTATCTGCCCCGGTAAGCATGTCATCAATATAAATCCCGAAGAACGCATGCTGAACCGCGAGTGAATTGATGAACGTGCTGCTCAGCCAAATGCTTAAAGCACCTGGTGACCAGAAATGACGCAGAAGCTGTACCGTAAATGACGGTAGTGAGTTCGTACGTATCGACATTAGACAGAGAGATCGTCGCGCCAGAGAATTCTCTGCAAGCGCGTCTGGGACGGATGCACTAAAATCTGTCAATATACATTTTTATGATGTCAGCGGTGATGACATAAGTGAAAAAACGGAAGCGCATCAAAATTGAGATCAAATCTTGTTGAATGGTCGGTCTCACTAGAAGCGCATCGTTTAACGATACACCGGAACTGTTGCGACAAGATGCATCGAATACAATACGGATTTTCGATGTTTGCTCGACCGTTTTGAAGACGCAATGATGCGGAAGATAAAACGATATTGGTTCTTCCGCAGTGGATGGTTCTAGGCGTCGCATATATCCCATCGATAAATATTCGTCGAGAAATGCCGCGTATTGAATTTTAAGCATAGGATTAAAAACGTAGACGTTTAAAACGTCTCTTGATGCCCTTCAATCTTGAGAGCTGCCTCACGCGAATCGCCAATGTTATTTAACATTTGCTCTCTGACCAGAAGCTTGACTGTATATCTACCCTGAGAATTTTGAGACACGTTGTCTAAAAAGTGACGCTCGCAAATATTTTCCTCCATTGTGTAATTGTCCGATTGCGCAGAGGTGTCCATTTGTCAGGCACGACTGACATGTTCGTGTAATTCCATATTGGTTACGGACGCATGAAACAAGTGAACTTTTGAAGCAGTCGATATGGTGCTGTCCAACGATCCGCCAAAATCCAGCCCAGTCGTGATTTCTGGAAAGTTGGGTGCTTGTCTGAAGACTTGACTTGATCAACGCATATCAGATTCCAAAACAACTCCGCTCTGATTAAAGATCAATATCCGACGATATGTGAAATCACGGATCAGCTAAACAAATATTGCGCGGAAAATCAAATTTGTCCCGCCCCGAAGAAACCGCCGGAATTTTATCAGGAATCTGATCAGTAACGATGTATTCGATAGCCGCAGTGTACGAGTTGAGTCGCGATTGTAATTTGATTCTAACCACATGATTGGACAAGATTACCGTGTCATTGACGCCGGAAATCGAGACATGGGAGCATTTCTAAACCGAGAGCTTCCACAAATTTCTTGGATATGAAATTCGCTTGCGATCTGCAATCCAACAAAACTTGGCACGCCCTGCGCGAGCTGTCGCTGTCGCAGACGAGCACAACCGAAAGCACAAGTCGAAAGCATGAGTCGCTAGGACGGAGGGGGGGAGAGTTGCCTTAGATGCAACTTCCTTATCGGTATTGTTAGTCGATGGGTCCGTGGCTGAAGGCATATGAAGCAGCATATTGTGCTTCGCCTGGCAGACCTTGTATTGACCTTGTATTGGAAGTGCATTTACTTGATGCATGAGAAGAGGAGCGCAAGCAATTGACGCAAAGTTTGCGACTGCGAATTTCCGCGGCCCTTTGCGATACTGGAAGTGCCACTAAGTTTTTGCAATAAATGACGTGACCGCCTTGATAGAAGTGGCATTTAGGTTTAATGGTAGCCGCGCATGACGATGACCGCTTAACATTTGGCTATGATTTTACCTCGACCTTCTTTGCGGAAGTGATGCTAACTCTTGTGATAGCCTCGAGCACCTGACATCGATGAGCGATAAAATCCAAAAACTGTTTAAGCGATGGCAGTTCGTTCCCCATTAAAGAAGTTTCCCACTCGCGTAACGTGAGTGAGTCAAGGTTAGAGGTTAGAATGAGGACGAGAAGATCGTCCCAATGCATCATGGGACGCTTCAATGCCTGAAGGGCGTCCAAATGTGCCGTCAGAGATTCTTTTGAGATCGATTAAATTTTCTTTTGCCATAGCCGGCAAATCCATTATACCTTGACGTGAATTTGAACAATCATGTGCTTGTTGTCACATCGCTCCCTGAGAATTAATCACGCGACATCATAATTAGCGTCCGACAATTCTAATGAACTGATTACAGCGTTTGTATCGCCGGTGAGTGATGCCCATAGATGCTGAAATCTTTGTGTATTTGAGAGCGAGATGTTGGAATGGATAATCGAGTTGAATATATCAAAAAACGGGAACTATTCATCATATTTGCCGAAAAATGTTGGTAAATTTAACTTAGGTAACTGAATGCGCACTACGATCTGAGTCGCGAACACTTGAAGAGGTCGGAGAAAAGATGGACGTTCGCAATGTCGGCGAAGGGGAAATGAACTTGCGGATCTTAATTGATAACGCATAGAACATTTTCTCAAAGTCGTTTCGATCTGAGCCTTCGGACTCATCTAATGATTCTAGATACGATTGCACCTCGTTATATTCTGCCCAATAAGTATTCGAATTTCGCCTTCCGTTCTTCGAGATGAGCCACTATTCATGGGCTAATGGCGGTGATTGATTCTACATAAGTTCTGATACGTGTACATGATGCCTTTATGGCGCGCGCTGTCGCTTAAGTATCGTCGCTTCTGATTGGTCGACCATCTTGAATGCATATATAATACGAACGCGTGTACGCAACGGACGCGGCGAACTTGGTTGGCAACAGAGACAATGATTTTCCTTACCTTGTTACGCACGCAATTAATCCTAGAAAGGGATGCAATGGATGCTAGATGCCTTCCAGTCGAACGTTGTTGGACGGAAACGTTCCTCTCGCAGATGTTGCGCCGTTGAGGGATGACTTCCATTGCACGTCGTCTGAATTAGGCCTCGTTTTCTGCCGTCGACAGGATTCCGCTTGCAAAACGTTAATATTGCGTCAGGATATGACGTAATATGAGCCGGGCTGCATCTCTGTTTAGACGCGAGCTTTGCAGCTGCTTTTATTGAACTGTGTGTTGCCGCTGGTGCGACGCTTGCACTGATTGCTGCTACTGCGACGTTTGCCTCGTCTCGATGAGATAACCTTGTCTGACTGCTAAATTGCTGCTCGCCACTTCACTGAGGCCAAATGCTTGAAGAATCCGGCTTGAAGGATCAAAGAAATGTTGACGATCTTGCTGTGTGCAGAATGAATTTAGTAGATGCGGAAAGGATCTCACGGTAACGCGATAAAAACTTATTCACCGCGAGGCGAGATTCGTGCTGTCGACGAGACAGTTAGAGCGGCTATGATGATCTGAGTGTTTCTGATCGATTACGCGCGACGCATGCGTCGCTTAACAATCGACATCTCGTGAATTGATCGATTCTTTATCGATGTGATTAGATGATGTAACTAGACGCCGTAAACGTAAGGATACCGAGATATATCAATAAAATCTTACATACCGTCACATGAAGTACAAAGACATCTCTTCCCTCAGATATTTGCTTTCATTTTATGAAAGCAGAATCAAGTCTCTACTTGACGAGGTGGGACTAAATGTGGAGATTAAGTAAAGAATAACAGCAATAGAATGTGTTACAATAGGAAAGAAAAAACTGTTACAATAAATGCATAAAATAAAATTACAACTTTTTTAAAATTTAGTATAAAAAAAAGAGGACTACAAGTCAAAAAATTATATTATTTTATTAGTACTTATAACAAAAAGATATATTGAACAAAAATTTGACAAATTCTTCAATGTAAGTAATAAACAAAAATATAAAAAAATATAAGAAAATATAAAATATAATATATACAGATGAAGAATGACTCAATTGAGTCATTCTTAATGTTTCAATACATAAAGTATCGCTCGGTCTACAGAAATAAAATTATTTGGACATTACTTGTATAAATTGTAATCGCTTATTGAATATTTAAGTCTCACTGTAGTCGTCCATAGAATTAAAATCTTGAAAGAATTTTGATTTTATTAAATGTTCCATTGTAAACAGATAAGGATTGTTTCTATTAAAATAATAAGACAATTTTATCAAGATATAATACTCCTAGAGATAATGCATTATAGAATTAATGACAGTTCAATTGTATAATGATCACCGAGAAATTATATTCAAATTTTTAATTTAGTCAAAGTTAAGTTATATAAATTAGCTTCATATTAAGAAAATCTGATACAGAAACCAAGTTTTTTGCAATTAATACTATAAGCAATAACGATCAGAGTTAAAGTTGTTGTTATCATGGATTGTTATGACATTCAAAGAATTACAAACATTATGAAAATGTTAAGGAAAGAAATTTTTTGGAAGAGAGAGGAAATGTGTTAGAGAAGGGAAATATGAAAGAAAGAATAGGAAAGTAATTGAGAGGACGAAGTAATTATGAAGGTGAAAGTGATTGTATGATCTGGTTCTGACAATGATTCTGTATCAGAATCTGTATCTGATTTTGTTTGCTGCCTTGTCTTTGTTTTTTTATATGTATTGTATCATTTCAGATATCAATCTTTTATGCGAAACCTCTTTATCTAAAATTTTGACTTCATTCCATTTAAAGTTATGGTTTAAATTCATGCAATGGTCAGGAATAACTGATGGTGAACCCGTTCTTTTTTGATATCTGAAATGTGTTCATGTAATCTTGTATTTAATTTTCGTTTTGTTTGACTTATATAACTGGCATCACACACGAGATTTTATATACTATATTTTGATTAGACAATGACTCAAGTTCATCCTTTGCTCTCTTTATATTACTTTTAAGTGTGTTAAAAATGGAATATGCAATTAAATTTACAATTAAATTTAGAAGAAATTGGTAAAAAGCTTTCTGAAATGGATTTAACATAAGGTATTCTGAAAAAATTTTCTTTATGTTTTGTGCTAATGTTATGTGTGCTAATTTTATGTGTGAAGTTATTATTATTTTATTCTATTATTAATAATAGAGAAAATAAGAGATAGAGGATAGTCATTGTTAAGGAATATTTGAATGACGTCAATTAAATTTTTTTGGTGAAAACGAGGATGAGATAAACGAACAATTTTATGCATCATACTAATAATTATGCCTCTCTTCTGACAAAATGGATGATTTGAATGGAAATTTAAAAATCTGTCAGAAAATGTTGATTTATGGTATGTATCAAATATAATTCTTTTGTTTTCAATAATAATACTTGTATCTAATAGAAAATTTAAACTTTTTTCTGTACCAATTTTCATAGTGAATTCTACTATGTAAAGAGTAATGTATCATTAATATTGTCAGATGAAAGTGCTAAGATGTTATCCACATATCCGTAATAAAATAATGATTGTTTATAATAAATTAATAGTGTATATACAATGTGTATATA
>Ga0157363_1002568_pt1 | contig 16076 bp, 12 predicted proteins | sample AttsexASBM1_FD_111477 | JGI IMG/M metagenome (GOLD analysis project Ga0157363, IMG submission 111477) | Fungus gardens microbial communities from leaf cutter ant in Ribeirão Preto, State of São Paulo, Brazil - Atta sexdens ASBM1 | ecosystem: Host-associated > Fungi > Mycelium > Unclassified ...
CCCCTGAACACGATCAGCTCTGGCACAGCCGCGATACATTATTGCTGTGTCTGGACTCTGAACGGGGTAACGAAAAACTGATCCGTACCGCGGCACGGTTGGCAGGAAAACTCAGTGGCGAATGGCATGCCGTATACGTCGAAACCCCGGCGCTCTACAAACTCTCAGAACAACGCCGCAGGGCTATTCTTAAAGCACTACGTCTGGCGCGTGATATGGGGGCAGAAACTGCCACATTATCCGATCCGGATCGGGCGCAGGCGATTATGCACTATGCCCGTGAACACCGGCTGGGAAAAATCATGGTCGGACGGACAGAAAAGCCTCGCTGGGATCCACGCAAAACCCTGGCTGAACAGCTGACCCGTCGTCAGCAGGGGCCGGATATCATCGTTATCGCCCCGGAGGAGGCGGCCGGTTCTCAGGTCGCGAAAAACCACGATACCCCGCTATCCCGTACTTCATGGCGCGGCTATTTTCGGGGTTCGGCAATAGCGCTGCTTTTGTGCGCCGTGACCACACTGATCACCAGCCGCTGGTTGCCACAGATTGATAATTCTAATCTGGTCATGCTTTATCTGCTGAATGTGGTGATTATCGCTCTGCTGTATGGACGTTGGCCATCGGTCATTGCCAGTATCATTAATGTCATCAGTTTCGATCTGTTTTTTATTGCTCCAAAAGGAACCCTGGAGATAGCCAATATCCAGTATCTGGTCACTTTTGGCGTAATGCTGACGGTAGGAATTGTTATCGGAAATCTGACCGCCGGGGTCCGTCATCAGGCCAGGATTGCCCGCTACAGGGAACAGAGAACCCGCCAGTTGTATGAAATGTCGAAAGCCCTGGCTCATACCAGCAATACCACAGAACTGGCCACAGTGAGCGAAAATTTTATCGCTGCGACTTTCAATGCCACCTGCCAGTTATTGTTGCCGGACGAACAGGGTAACCTGCAGCCACTGACACCGCGTCAGTCAATGACCCCCTGGGACGAAAGCATTGCCCGCTGGAGTGCAGATAAAGGTCTGATTGCCGGTGCCGGGACAGATACTCTGCCCGCAGTCCCCTACCAGATTATCCCTTTGAATAGCGCTGAAAAAACCCATGGGCTGGTGATTATTGAGCCCGTTAGTCTGCGCCAGTTAATGATCCCCGAACAACAACGTCTGATGGAGACCTTTATCATGCTGATTGCCAGTGCTCTTGAGCGGCAACGCCTGATAAGCAGTGAACAGCAGGCTCGCCTGAACAGCGAACGGGAACAATTACGCAATGCTTTTCTTGCCGCGCTTTCACATGATCTGCGTACTCCGCTCACCGTACTTTCCGGTCAGGCCGAAATGCTATCCGCCGATCTGTTACGTGAACAATCGACTCATACCGCTCAGGCGCAGCAGATTCACCAGCAGGTTATCAGTACTTCACGGTTGGTGAATAACCTGCTGGATATGGCACGGTTCCAGTCTGACGGTTTTGTACTGAATAGAGAATGGATGACCTTACAGGAAGTGGCCGGCAGCGCCCTGCAGTCAATGCCAGGGGTAGCTCAGCACGATGCAGTTAAATTAACCCTGGCGGATCCCCTGGCGCTGGTATGGCTGGACGGCGCATTATTTCAACGGGTAATGATGAATTTATTAGAAAATGCCACTAAATATGCCGGAGAACATGCCAGTATAGAATTACGGGCAGTGGTCCATCAGGGCGAATTTCGTGTCGATATTCTGGATGATGGTCCGGGTATTCCGACCGGGCAATCACAGGATATATTTAATAAATTTACCCGGGGAAATAAAGAGTCGAACATCCCGGGCATTGGTCTGGGGCTGGCCATTTGTCAGGCCATTGTCAGTGTGCATGAAGGCAGCATAACCGCAGCTAACCGGTCGGAAGGAGGCGCGGTATTTACGGTGATTCTGCCGCAACCCGAACCACCACAACTGGACTGTCTGGAGTAAACAGGGTGATTTCAGTACTTATTATTGAGGATGAACCGCATATTCGCCGCTTTCTGCGAATAGCGCTGGAAGCTGAATCTTTCCGGGTCCACGAAGCGGATAGCCTGCAACGGGGCCTGATTGAAGCCGCCACCCGTAAACCTGAACTGGTGATCCTCGACCTCGGGCTGCCCGACGGGAATGGTGTGGACTTTATCCGTGAGTTTCGTCAGTGGAGTCAGACTCCTGTTATCGTCCTTTCTGCCCGTAGCGATGAGGCGGATAAGATTACTGCACTGGATACCGGGGCCGATGATTATTTATGTAAGCCCTTTGGTATTGGCGAATTTCTCGCCCGGTTGAGGGTTCTGCAACGACGAATACATCAGCCAGATACCGGTGAAGCGGTTTATACCTTTTCACAGGTCACCGTCGATATTGCCGCCCGGACAGTAACCCGCGATGGAAGCCATGTGCATCTGACTCCGATTGAGTTTCGTCTGCTGGCCGTATTACTGAAGAATCACGGCAAAGTACTGACCCGATACCAGTTACTGAGTCAGGTATGGGGGCCCAATGCCGTCGAAAGTAACCACTATCTGCGGATTTACATGGGGCACCTGCGGCAAAAACTGGAAAGCGACCCTGCCAGGCCCTGCCATTTACTTACAGAGAGCGGCATCGGCTACCGGTTTATTTTGCAGTAATTCAGGCGCAAGGGAAATACCTCCTCCTTTCGCCTGATAGCCGGTCAGTCAGCGGTATTGCCTGATACCGGGCGTTTTATTCTTTTACTGTTGAGCGTTCAGCCAGCCTAAAGAAATCAGCCAGCAGTCTGCTCGTTTCCTCAGGCTGCTCCTCGGGCAGGAAATGTCCGCAGGGCAATCCCCTGGCGATCAGTTGTTCAGCCCGCTGACGCCATAATGTTTCAACCTGATACAGTGACCCTACCAATCCCCGGGTGCCCCACAGTACCAGTAATGGCATCGCCAGCCTGTGATCCGCATCGGCCTCATCGTGAAGCAGATCGATTCCTGCAGATGCCCGGTAATCTTCACAACTGGCATGGATAGCGGTGGGATCACGGAAACTTTGCCGGTATTCCTCTAACGCTTCGTCCGAATAAACCGCCATACCACTTCTTCCCCACGCTTTCAGTTTACTTTCCAGATAATAATCGGCTTGTGCACCGATAAGCCTTTCAGGTAACGGGGAGGGTTGAATCAGGAAGAACCAGTGATAATAGCCGGTAGCAAATTCTCTGTTGGTGCGGGCGTACATCTCTGTGGTGGGCGCAATATCCAGCAATGCCAGCTTTTCAACAGCCTGTGGGTAATCGAGCGCCATACGGAATGCTACCCGTGCTCCTCTGTCGTGTCCTGCTAACATAAAAGACTGATATCCCAGAACCTTCATCAGGCTAATCTGGTCTTCAGCCATGACCCGTTTGGAATAGGTCACATGCTCTGCATCAGAAGCTGGTTTATCTGATCCGCCGTAGCCCCGCAGATCAGGAGCTATGACCCGAAATCCCTGAGCCACCAGAGCCGGTGCAACCTTGTGCCAGCAGGCAGAAGTCTGCGGGTAGCCATGCAGTAGTAACAATGGTATCCCCTGCCCGCCCATCCGCACACGCAGCTTGAGTCCTGACGGCAGGGTGATGTTGGTATCCTCAAAACCTTCAAACATAACTTACTCCTGAGTGAACAATATTCGTCAGGATTATGGCTGTCAGCCTATTGATTTGTTAAATTAATAATAAATTGACTAATTAAGTGGGGATTGTAATGAATAGTGCAGCTGTATTTGAACTTGACTCACTCAATGCCTTTGTCACCGTAGCGGATTGTCGAAGTTTTACCCAGGCAGCCGACAGACTGAGTCTGACTCAGTCAACGATTAGCCAGCAGATTAAACGGCTGGAGGAACGGGTAGGCAAAACTCTGTTTTTGCGCTCAACCCGTTCGGTAAACCTGACGGCAGACGGCCACCTGTTAATCGATTACGCCCGCTCTATATTAACACTGGCAAATGAAGCCCATACACGGATGCTGGACAATACCCTCACCGGCCACTTAACGCTGGCAGTTTGCGATGACCTTGCCTGTTACTGGTTACCTGACGTCATCCGCCGCTACCACCAGTGTACCCGGAATGTACGGCTGGAAATCAATGTGGGTATCACCGATCAGCTTTTGGAAAGTGGTGACCGGGGTTGCTGCGATATCATTCTGGCAAAATCCCTGGAACTGAACGCCAACAGCAGAATCATTGGCAGTTCTCCTCTGGTCTGGGCTGGAGAGCCGGGACTTATCCGTGATCCGCAACAGCCTGTACCACTGGCATTATTCGGTGAAGGCTGTGTCTATCGCCGCGCGGCAGTCAGTGCATTAAATAATACAGGACGACGCTGGGAAACAACGGTAACCAGTCCGGGGCTAAGTGCTATCCATGCAGCGGTCAGTGCCGGGGTTGCGGTAGCGCCACTCGCTGAGTGCTTTGTTCCTGCAGAATTCAGCAAAATCAGTACCGGTTTGCCGCCTTTGCCAGAAGTGTATTTTACCCTGACGATAGCAAAATCATCGGAAGGTAAACCCGGGGTACAACGATTTATGGAAATGATGGCCGTGAGTGAATTAACTTTCCCCCGGGACAGACTCTCTCACCCGGCGGGGTACTCTTTTCAGAGATAACCCGCCAGCATCTGTCTTACCGTTGAACCGGTGTCTGCGGGTAACAGACCCGCTTCAGCAGTCCCGTCATACCCTCATTACGCCGGGTGAATAAATAGCTTTTCCCGCTATTCAGGCAGCTCCGGGACAATTGTTCTCACCGGCAGGGGACTCTCACTACCTTCTCCTTACTCCCAAAAATTAGCGCTTTTCTTTTTTACCGGAATATGCAACCATTAAGGAATCGTTCATTTCCTTATTTTACACGCCAGTTGATATCAGCTAACAAATATCTTGCTGACATTCTGAAAAACCACAACTAATAAGGAAATGAACAATACATAATTAAGGAGGTTATTTTATGCCAGACACCACTCTCACACAGGGCTGGTCACAGCCGGTCGATCATCTGCCGGGATTCCATCATCACTATCAGACGGTGGAAGGTGTAAGAATACATTATGTCAGTGGCGGTAATCCGCAAGGTGAAGTCCTGTTACTGCTGGCGGGGTTTCCCCAAAGCTGGTTTGCATGGCATAAAGTGATGCCATATCTGGCTGAGCGCTTCCGGATTATTGCCCCCGACTTACCTGGTCAGGGCGATTCAGACAAACCTCTTCACGGTTACGATACGCTGGCGCTGGCAGGAAAGATTCATGGGCTAATGCAAATTTTAGGTATCGGGCGTTACTCTCTGGCCGCACATGATGTGGGCGCCTGGGTAGCCTGGCCCTATGCTATGAAATACAGCCAACAGGTCACTAAACTGGCGCTACTGGACGCCGGTATTCCCGGGATTACCTTACCCGAGGCTTTACCGGTTTCTCCGGATAATGCCTGGAAATTGTGGCACTTCGCCTTTCATCTGGTGCCTGATTTACCTGAATCCCTGATTCGTGGACGTGAGGACATTTATCTGGAATGGTTTTTACGCCGTAAAACGGTCAGTCCGATGGCTTTCAGTGACAGTGATATGGCGGAATATCTGCGAATTTTTCGCAAGGATGGAGCACTGCGTGCAGGGCTGGCCCCTTACCGTGAAATAGCGCTGTCGGCAGAACAGAACCGACAATTGCGTGACCAGGGTAAACTGACAGTTCCTCTGCTGGCAATCAGTGCTGATCAGGGCTCGATAACCGATATGGCGGCCCCGTTACGTCAGTTTTCAGAGAATGTTACCGGCATCACCATTGCTCACAGTGGCCACTTTATTCCGGATGAACAACCCGCCGCCCTGGGCAGTGCACTGAATGAGTTTTTCAGTTAACAAGTCGGACTGGCGGCAACAGAGTATCTCCCCTCTGTCGTGGTCACTTATCAGGTGCTGGCAGTTCAGCAGTCATTGCCGGCATGGCGGGGATTAACCTCACTGACAACGCGTTATCCGCCGGTAACCGCCAGAGCGGCGCTGAGCCAGTATTCATCGCCACCGGACTTCGGTTTACCGGCGCTCAAATAATGAGGCCAGTTGCTTTAACACCCCGTCATCCAGGACCCCGGCATAATAATGCAGTTCCAGCCAGGCAGAGACTGCAGTGTAGCGCGCTTCCGACAGATCTCTTTGTACCGAGCTAAGCTGTAACTCTGCATTCAGCACATCAGAATTGATACGTTCTCCTCCCTGAACACTGCTCTTTGTCGCCACTATCAGGGTCTGCTGAGTTTTCTCCGCAAGCTGAAGGGCGGTAATTTTTGCCCGCGAGCTCTTCAGCAAATGATATTGTTTAGCTATCTGTTTGCGGATTTCATTGGTCTGTAAATCCTTACCGTAAATCGCTTGCTGATATTGCGCCTGAGCCCGGCGGGTCGCCGCTGCGGTACCGCCGCCGGAAAAAATCGGCACACTGATTTGTATTCCTACAGTGCCGGTGTCATAGCGCTGAAGGTAATTTGATTCACCCTCTGAGTAAGTGTTTCTGTAACTGGCGATTAAGGTGGCGCGCGGAAGATGCCCGGCCCGCTGCTTCTCAATTTCCTGCTTAGCCATCTCAAGAGAACGATTCTGCGCCAGCAGTTGTGCATTATGCCTGATCGCCAACGTCAGCCAGTGCTGGTAACTTTTTGATTCTGAACGCAGTACCGCTGGATTTTTCAGCAGTGGAGTAAGTTCTGCAATATTTACTGTAGTTCCGGTGATTAACTCCAGGTCCTGCAGACTAAGCTCCAGATTATTTTGTGCAGCTATTTTTTCAGCACTGGCCAGATTAAGTCGCGCCTCAGTTTCAAGAATATCGGTCCGTGTTCCTTCACCGGCCTGATACAGGCGCTGGTTAAGTTGATACTGTTCGGTAAAAACGCGTTGTTGCTGCTCAACCAGTTGAGTCAGTTCTGCCTGATACAATGCTGACGTATAGGCGTTGAACAACCGCAACAGTAATCTCTGCTGCTGATCACGCAGCAGTTGCTCTGCCTGCTCTGCCCCCGCTATCCCCTGCCGGTAAACCGACCAGATTTCATAATCCAGCAGTGGCTGACGTAAGGATAATGACGAAACATAACTGCCATACTGGCGTTCACTACTGCGGTTGCCTGAAGTCACCCTGGAATCGTTATACGACTTCTGATAGTCATAAACCACTTTAGGCAATAGTGCCGACAGCCCGATAAGCTCCTGCTCCTTGCCGGCCTGGCTGGCCTGAAGCGCCGACTGGTATTGCGGATCATTCACCAGGGCACGCTGCCAGGCTTCTGTGATCCCCAATGCATCAACTGACTGAGTCCATATCAGGATCAGCCAAAAGCAATATTTTGCCTGTTGCGAAGTCAGTTTCATCATTACTCTTCCGTGAAAGCCGGTTTCAGGCGGTCGGACAACGGCTTGAACAGATAGTTGAACAATGAGCGCTCACCGGTTCGAATAAAAGCTTCGACAGGCATGCCCGGGCGAACATTGAAGGTGTTAATAAAGTCATTATTCTCTCCTTCCACCCGGATATAGAGCGCGTAATAAGGCTGATCCGTGGCAGGATTCTGTAACTGGTCTGCGCCGACTAACGTAATACGGCCATTAATGCGTGGGGTCGTGCTTTGATTAAACGCGGTAAACAGCAGTTCTGCCTGAGCGCCCGGTGAAACTTTATCTATCAGGTTCACCGGCAATTGCGCGGCTATCTGTAACGGTTGTTTATCAGGAACAATTTCCATCAGTACCTGACCGCTACCGACAACGCCCCCCTCGGTATGTAATGCCAGCCCCACCACCAGGCCACTGGCCGGCGCAGTAATCACTGTATTATCGAGTTCATATTCAGCAGCCCGTAAACGCTGACTCAGGTCCTGCTGAATATTTTGAATATCAATCAACTGGCCGTGAATCTCTTTCTGGTAATCGCTGTTACGTTGTGCCAGTGTGTATTGCAGTTCAGTACGTTGTTGCTGCAGCCTGGCAATATTGCTGCTTTCCTGCTGCCGGGCCCCGGATAACTGATAACATTGTCGCTCCAGCTCTGACAGGCGATTAGTCGCTACATACCCCTGCTCTGCCAGCGGCCGTAATCGCTGGATCTGCTGGCGAAGCAGTTGCCATTGTGACTGGTAGTTATCTGCCATGGCCTGCGCGCCGGAGATTTGCGCAGTCATTCCGTCAATGGCTGAACGTATGGCGGTGGTTTCCTGTTGGCGTGAAACCCGGCGGCTGAGGAAAAGCTGTTGCTCTGCCGCGCGTAACTCTGACATAAACTGTGGGTCAGCCACTGTCGCTGTGTTAACCGGTTCCTCCTGAAAGATGACCCCGGGCAAATCATCACGTTCTGCCAGCAGGCGACTCTGGCTGGTCCTGGCCTCAAATCGCTGATGTAACAGATTATCCCGCAGTGCCCGTGCGGAGGTATCGTCGAGTACCACCAGTACCTGACCGCGCCGGACATATTGGCCTTCACGCACATCCAGCCTGGCTATCCTGCCTCCCGACACGGGTTGTACCGCCTTTCTGTTTTCCGCCACCATGACCACGCCGGGAACCATCACGCCTTTATCCAGCGGTGCCCATAATGCCCACACCAGCATGCCTGTAAATAAAAAAGCCACGCTGACGACACCGTAACGCACCAGCTTCAACGGTCGGGTAAACTGAGCTCTCTGCTCCGGTCGCGGTTTTAGCATGTCAGTTAATTCCCGGTGGGCGGCTGGAATCAGGCGTGCTGTCCGGGGAGCGATTCTTTTTGCCGGCGCGACCTGGCAGCGGTTGACCGGGAGTGGCCACGCGCTGCATAAACTGCTGAGTAGTGCCGCAATGACTGATCCGTCCGTTATTGAGAATCAGTATTTTATTACTGCAGGGCAGCAGCAATCGGGTATGAGTGATGATGATTTGTGTACTGCCGGCAGCTTGTTGTCTCCTGATGGCGGTAATTAATGCCTGCTTTCCCTCATCATCCAGGCTGGCATCCGGTTCATCCAGCACTATCAGCCGTGGAGAATGATACAGGGCTCTGGCCAGGCCCAAACGCTGTTTCTGACCGCCTGACAGTATTACCCCGCCCGGTCCCAGTGGCGTATCGTAGCCTGCCGGCAGTTGCAGTATCATCCGGTGGATACCTGCATGACGGGCTGCCGCCACGATTTTTTCTTCATCCGGCTCAGCGAAACGGGCAATATTTTCAGCCACAGTGCCTTCAAAAAGTTGAATATCCTGGGGAAGATAGCCGAGGTAAGGCCCCAGGGTCAGCGGGTCATACTGATGAATCTCTGCGCCATCCAGCCGGACTGACCCCGCAAAAGGTTCAGCGGCACCCACTAACAACCTGGCAAGCGTCGATTTCCCGCCACCGGAAGGACCGGTAACCATCATCACGTCACCAGGCTGCAATTCAAAACTGATATCACGAAGCGGATATTTAGCCAGACCAGGCAGTTTTGCCGACAGATTCTCCACCCGCAGGTTTCCGTCAGGTGGAGGCAGAGGCATCGCCTGTTTACCCGGCGGGAACTGTTCTAACAGTGCACTTAATCGTTGCCATGCCTGTTGGGCTTGCACCCAGCCTTTCCACACAGCGATCAGTTGATCGACAGGCGCCAGAACCCGACCAGACAGGATTGACCCGGCAATCATCATCCCCGGGGTAATCTCGCCTTTCAGTACCAGCAATGCGCCGAGCCCTAAAACTCCGGACTGTAACGCCAGTCTGACAAAGCGGGTCGTCGCCGCGACCAGGGCGCTTTTTTCACTGACCAGATTTTGTTGCTGTAAAAATGCCTCATGCTGTGTCAGCCATTTACAATACATCGCCTCCTGCATGCCCATCGCTGCTATGGCTTCTGCCTGACGTAAACAGGTATTCGCCTGCAGAGTCGCTGCGGCAGAGATCGATCCTGCCTGATTCATGGCATCGTGTGTCAGACGTTGATTCAGCCACGCCAGCAGAATTAAAATTATGGCTCCGATCAGTGCCATGATTCCCAGCCAGGGATGAAGCAAAAATATGATCAGCAGGTAAACAGGAAACCAGGGGGCATCAAAAAACGCAAATAATGCATTGCCACTGGCAAACTGCCTTAACAGGGTCAGGTCAGCCAGAGACTGTGAGGCATGTGCGGTACTTTGACGAAGAAAACCTTCAAATGCGCTGAAAAATATACGTTTGTTTATTCTGGTATCTAAATAAGCCCCCAGTCGAATCAGTAATATATTTCGAATCCATTCGACAACACCGATTGAAAAAAATAACCAGATAACTATGAGCGTTAACATAATAAGGGTTACTTTATTTCCGGAAGATAATACTCTGTCATACACCTGGAGCATATACACCGAGGGAGTCAGCATCAGAAGATTAATAATTACACTAAAAAAACCGATACTCCACAGCTCTTTTTTGCAGCGTAATACACAAGCGACTAACTCGTTCTTCCCGGAAAATTCAGAAAAGTAATGTCTCATTTTTTCCATTGACTATCCCTGTCAGTGATAACACCTCAAAGCCTGACTCCCCGGCGGCACAACGGTTTGAATGCTGGTATTAACTGTCCATAGTGAATACCCGGATAATGGCAAGAAAATAATTTTTTGTCGAGACCCCCGGGTCATGATTACTGATTTACTCACTGTTTATTTTAAAATCATTAATAAATTCATTAAATTAAAGCCACGAACAAATTAATTTTACTCTCAATACTCCACCCAGGGTGTTTATCCATTAAGAATATTGCGTATTTTTTATTTTTTATTGAAATATTCACATTCCTGGAAGGATATCAGCAGTGTTATTTTATCGCCAATCATTAAAACATCGACAGATTATCATACTTATTATATCAGACTTCTCACAACAGGAAGTTTTTTAGGAATCAGTGTCTGACGTTTTTTCAGGGTACAAGGAAAAGGTCATTATGGATAATAGTACTGGAAAAAATCCGAAAGTTATTACCGGAAAGCGTTACCTGATACTGGGAAGACCGGCTGGCCAGTTGTTGTTTTGTCTGGCCGCGATCGTCTATTACCTGTACTGCGTTCCTGTACCGATATTTTATGTACTAGAGACCCATTTCCCGGAAAAACAGGATATCCACTACACTGAAGGCCTGTTTATATACAGGGAAGTGGGAAGAAAGAATTACCAGGTGGGCGTCAGAACAAATAATGGTAATGAATTTTTCTCATGTAAGCCATATTATCCTGCACCTGATCTTTGTGAAGTAGACCGTCAGCATTATAAAAAATTGGAAGATGAATTAAAAAGGAACGATAAAAATACAAACATTGTAATCGAGCCAAAATTATATCAACAATGGAAAAATAAACCAGCAAGGATTGGCTGGTTCACACAGAGGTATAATTTATTTAGTTCCGACAGAAGAGTGGTCCAGTTGATCATTGACGGTAATGAGATAGTTTTAAACGAGAATGTAAATAAACGCATAAAAAGAAATCACAATGACTGGTATTTTAGTGTAATAGTGTCATCACCCATGCTGATAATTATCCTCTATCTTATCAGGAATCTCATTTTAAATAATGAGATTAAAGATGAAAAATAAATCAATCTCAGCAAGATTTTTAGATAACCTATATCATTTATTAGAAAAATTAAAGTTACTATCTGTTCCTAATGGCAGGTGGGTGTAAATTATGAATAATCAACATAGCGAAAAGTCTAAGAATATTACCGAACATCGTTATCTGATATTGGGAAGACCGATTGGATTATTGTTGCTTTGTCTGGCTGCAATCGTCAATTACGTCTACTCCATACTAATACCGGTATTTTACATATTAGCAACTCAATTCCCGACGGACAAAGACATCCACTATACTGAAGGTCTTTTTACCTACAGAGAGGTGGGCAGAAAATATTATCAGATAGGCGTCAAAACTGGTAGAGAAACTGAATTTTTCTCATGCAAACAAAATTATCTCGGACCACACTTTTGTGAAATAGAAAAAATTTATTACGACCAACTCACAGAATATTTAGAAAAAAATAATAAACGGACGAATATAGACCTTAAACCTAAACTATATCAACAATGGCAGGGGAAACCAGCAAAAATTGGCTGGTTCAGTCAAAGGTATAGTTTGTTAAGCACCAGGAGAAGAGTTGTCCAGGTCATCGTTGATGGTAAAGAGGTTGTTAAAAATGAGAGTGTGAAAAATATCATTAACAAGCGAAAAAAAAACTGGTTTATTGATCTTATCGTGTCACTCCCTTTTCTCATAGGGATAGCCTATCTCACTACAGTATTAATTTCAAATAAGGGAACTAATGATGAATAATAAATCCATCACATCAGAGTGCTTAGATAACTCACATCACCCCTTACAAAAATTCAAGTTACTTTCTGTTCCTAAATAGCATGTAGGTATAAATTATGGATAACCAACATAGCGAAAAGTCTAAGAATATTACCGAACATCGTTATCTGATACTGGGCCGCCCTGCCGACCGATTGTTAGTTTGTCTGGGTGCAATCATCTATTATCTGTATTGCATACTTATCCCGATATATTATGCATCAGCAATTAGCTTCCCGACAGATCAGGATATCCACTACACTGAAGGTTTATTTACTTACAGAGAATCCGGCAGGAAACACTACCAGGTTGGGGTAAAAACAGAGAATAATACTGAATTCTTCTCATGCAAGTCATCTTATTTTGGTACGGACCTTTGCGAAATAGACCGACAATACCGTACGCAATTAGAAGAAGAATTAAAGAAAAACAACAAACCAACTAACGTAATCCTCGAACCAAAAATATATAATAAATGGCAGGGTAAACCGGCAAAAATTGGCTGGTTTAGGCAAAAATATAGCCTATTCAGCACCGACCGAAGAGTTATCCAGGTCATCGTTGATGGCAAAGAGGTAATTTCAAAAGAGAATGTAAACAAGCGCATCATTAGAGGTAATAACAACTGGATTTTTGACATAATAATGTCATCACCTTTTTTAATTCTTACACTCTACCTCACCATAAATTTAATTTTTAACAAAAAGGATATTTTCTATGGGAAATAAAATTATAGAAGCCCTATTCTTTGGCAACTTACGTTACCCCTTTGAAACATTAAAGTTACTATCTGTTCCTAATGGCAGGTGGGTATAAATTATGAATAATCAATATAACGAAAAGCCTGAAAATATTACTGAACATCGTTATCTGATACTGGACCGCCCTGCCGGACATGTTTTGTTTTGTCTGATAACTATATTTTATTGTGTTTACTGCGTACTTACTCCGATATTTTATGCATTAGCGACTGATTTTCCGGAAGAAAAAGACATTCATTATTCCGAAGGCCTGTTTACTTACAGGGATGCAGTCAATAAAAACTATCAGATTGGCGTCAGGACAGGTAGTAGCACTGAATTTTTCTCTTGCAAATCATCTTATCTTAGCCCTAACCTTTGCGAAATAGATCGCAAATATTACGACAAGCTAAAAGAACATTTAAAAAAGAATAATAAAAGGACGAACGTAATATTAGAACCAAAACTATATCAACAATGGCAGGATAAACCAGCAATAATTAGCTGGTTCTGGCAGCGATACAGTATATTTGGCATTGACAAAAGAGTTATCCGGGTCATCATCGATGGCGAAGAGGTCGTTTCAGGTGAAAATGTAAGAAAAACCATTATCAGCAATCATGATGACTGGTGGATTAATATAGCAATGTCATTGCCATTTATATTATTCACCTTTGTAATAACCAGGCAGGTAATATTAAATAAGGAGATTAAAAATGAGCAATAAAGTAATCGAGGCAGGGTTTGGTAATTTACTATCGGCGATTAGCACCAAGACCAACACTGCATCATCAATTTATAATAATGTTAATGCTAATAAAGATAACGCATCACTAAATGATTATCTTAAAGCGGGAGTCAGTACCTCACAAACCGCCGAATCCTTTTTGAGCATGATGGGAAAAAAACTGCCTTTAATGAATATCGCCGGGAAAAGCATTCCGGCGGCTTCGGTATTTTTATCATTAGCTGGGGTTTTAGCAGATTTTAATTCTATGACGGGATCTTTTGAGTCAACCGGGGAAATTAAAACAGGCGACATATACTCGGCCCTGGGACATCTCGCTTCTGCTGCCAGTGCTGTCGCTTTGGCAGTCGCCGCAGGTGCGGCCTCTGCCCCCCTTGCGCTGGGAGCTGCCGGGGTATTAACCGTTATTGCAGGTGTGCTATCAATCGCCAGTATGGCGGCTGACGGCGCTATTGACCCCGCTAAGTATATAGAAAATATCAGGGATGCCTTAAAACCGCTCAGTGATTCGCTGGGCGATGCATATGATAGTGCCATAGAAACCCTGTCGGCCAGGCTGGATTCCGCAGCTAATGCCATTGATGCGCTGACGGATTATATGAACGATGCGATGAAATCGCTCGCCGATCTTGCCAGGTCTTTTTACGGGGATGCGGCAGAAGATGCCGCCAATGGCGCTGCCGGCCAGGCAACGGATGCCGCTGACGATGCTGCCAGCCAGGCCAGCCCGCTGATTGTCGATCTTGACGGTGACGGTGTGGAAACGGCAGAAGATCCGGTTTATTTCGACCACGACGGCAATGGTTACGCACAACTTTCCGGCTGGGTTGGTAAAGACGATGGTTTATTGGTGCTGGACCGTAACGGTAATCATATCATTGATGATGGCAGTGAGCTGTTTGGTAATAATACGTTAAACTCCACCGGCAAAACGGCAGCGAATGGTTTCCTGGCGCTGGCAGATTATGACAGCAATGGCGATGGGATGATTAATAGCGAAGACCAGATTTTCACCAGCCTGCAAGTCTGGCAGGATCGTAACGGAAACGGCATGACCGATGAAGGTGAACTTCTCAGTATGGAACAGGCAGGGATTGCGGCTATTCAGCTTAACTGGAGAAACAGTAAACTCACCGATGAATATGGGAATGAGTTCCGCCAGCAAGGCCAGTACATTAAAACCGATGGCAGTCTGGCAGAAATCACCGATGTCTGGTTCAGAGAAACCAGCAGTCACACCCGGGATAAACGTAAAGTCGCGGTGAGTGACGATATTGCCAGCCTGCCAGATATTACCGCTACCGGTAATGTCAGTAATTTACATCAGCTCATCGCCCGGGGGGACAATGTCCTCAGAGATCTGGTGGAACAGTTTATTCAGCAACCTGACCAGCAATTACGTTATCAGCTGGCCGATAAAATCATGCGACAGATGAGCGGAGCCAGTAATTACGCTGAAGACAGTCGCGGGCCATTTTTTAATGGCCAGAAGCTGTTTGCCCTGGAAGCCTTTTTAGGCAGTGAATTCAGACAAAATGGTAATCCTAATCCCTTGAGTCAGGCAGCCGAACGTCTTGAATCTGCTTATGATGTTTTACTGAATAACATTTATGCGCAATTAACCGTGCAAACCCACCTGGCCCCGTTAATCGGTCAGGTTAACTGGGATATAGAAAACCAGCAGATCGTTGCTGATAGTAGCGAACTTATCAGGACACTCCGGGAAGGGATAAATCAGTCCGATCTGACCGCCGGGGATCAGTTAGTCGATTTATTCATTGTTATAAAATCCCTGAACACTGATTTTACCCGTCAACTGACGGAACAACTCTCGGTGCTTAGCAATGCTGAGGGGGATACTTTTGAGCGATTACTGGATCTATTATTGCCCGATCTGTCATCCCACCGGCTGACTGGTAATTTCGGTGACGACACTCTTTCCGCCGGGAATCAGGCCTCTGTGATGTATGGACTGGATGGCAACGACACACTCACCGGTTCAAAATTTGCTGATACGTTATATGGCAACAGAGGCGACGACTACCTTAATGGCAGCTACGGCAATGACCTGTATATCTACGCCCGCGGTGACGGCCATGACACAATTGAGGAATCTTCCTACAAAGGGACTGACGACCGGCTGTGGCTGAAAGACATTACCGCCTCGCAGGTCACAGTCAGCCGTGACGGGGCCGATATGCTGCTGATCATTGCCGAAAGTAGCGCCGGGGCCGGCGACGGCGGCTC
>Ga0157363_1002569_pt1 | contig 16075 bp, 7 predicted proteins | sample AttsexASBM1_FD_111477 | JGI IMG/M metagenome (GOLD analysis project Ga0157363, IMG submission 111477) | Fungus gardens microbial communities from leaf cutter ant in Ribeirão Preto, State of São Paulo, Brazil - Atta sexdens ASBM1 | ecosystem: Host-associated > Fungi > Mycelium > Unclassified ...
TATATATATATATATATATATATATATATATATATATATATATATATATATATATATATTAGGTGTGAGAAAAAGTTCGTGGCGTTTTTCCCATTAGATGGCATTAAAAAAACACCACGAACTTTTTCCCACACCTAATATATATATATATTTTTTTTTAATATAAAAAACTATGAATATAATTATCATTATTAACATTATTATATAGCAGTAATAAAAACATGGAGCACTTAATTATTATTTGATCATATAATTATAGTTGCAAAAAAAACTTTTCTCTCAGTGTGTGCAAACCAAATTTTTTGTGTTATCACGACAGTAGGAGCGCATGGAATCGCAGCTACTGCGTAGAAAGACGCGTCTGGCAAAGTAGACGACCGTGTATCGTGCCAGGAAGGGGAAAATAAAAAAGGAGGCTATGCACGAGGTGAAGAAGGACTCGCGCCATATGTACGACGCGTCGCGATTCGCGATTTCCCGCTATCATGATCCTCGAAGACTATCCCGAGAGTGCATGGCATTTGCGAATCGCTACCACGCGTCTTTCCCGCTGGTTATGTTGATAGTATCATTCGCGAACATAATCTCCAACCGCGCGACAAAAAGTCGACGTCAACGTCAACGAAGACAACGGGAAGGCATGTTGTAATTAAACAAAGTATTGTATTTCCAAAGATGAGGACCCAACAAACGAAAATGGATTGAAATGAATTGAAATGGATTCAGATTTTCAGAAATATTGATTCACGAATGTTAAAATAAATGCTTTTCAATCCTGAATGCATTTTTATTCATTTAGGAATTGCATGGAGCGTATCTCTATGCCTTTCAATCTAAAAATAATATTAGCTTTTTCTGTGCATTGGGAACACTGTTCAATTCAAAATTTTGAATTAGAAATGCAGTTCTTCAATCCAATTGCATTCAATTGAATCTAATTAAATCCAATTGAATTCAATTAAATCCAAAAAAAGTATTCGCTATTTAAAATATGCATTCGGATAGAAAAAAATTTTAATCCATTTGCTGGGCAATAAAAAAATGGCGTCCGCGCGTTTCGATCCTAAATGCCTGACATTAATATAATGTTCAATGATTTAATTATATTTTTTCGATTTTTTATTTGATATTTGTATATCGTAATGAACAACTTAAAAAAAAGTATTAAGGACCAATTAACATTTAGAATTGATTAGCACATTTAGAATCTAATTGACCGTACCATTATATCATGCACAATATAACACTTCGTCTGATTGCATTATGTCATAGAGGGGCGAGTGCGAAATCTGAAATCGAGAGGAAAACAAGCGGCGCTCATATATATGTTGTGTATACAGCCGCAACGAAAACAAAGCGAGAAAAGATCGCTGACGAAGAGATATCGTAGACGAGACAACCCGTAACCGCTAACATTGTTGCATACCGCCGCGTGCGATCGATCATGCCAGTCTGCACAATGTGTTTTCTTCAAGCTGCATTTAAGATGTGATGCAGTTTTCACAATGTGAGAAAAGCGCCAGAGGACGACCGGCCTGATGGTAGATTGCACGCGCGAATTGCCGACGCAGTTTACGCAGTTCGAATCAAAAAAGTTCGAAGATTCCGAGTTCAATCTTCAGAAGTTCCATTCGCAACCACAAGCAAATTGAGATTGTGTTCCATTAGATAGATGCGATTTTTCGATATATCTTAAGCATCGCGATTTTCTTTTCTTGAATCATAGTGCGATATATAACTGGCTTTTTAATCACAAAATCATGCTTTTTTAATCACGTCTGCGATTAATATTCTGTACTTGTTCTTTAATTTTTAAATTATGCAAACAATTCAACTAACGCACAACAAAAAACTGATACATTTTTTTATTTTATAAAAGGTTCTTTCTTTGTGAATACGTATAATGAATTTTATTAGAGATTTTTCAATGCTATTATCATTAAAAAACAAATGCTTTCATATTTGCTGCATTCTAATAAGGCTGGTATTCATAATCAATTCTTATTTCAAGATTGTCTTAAGTAATGTCTTATGACTATTTCATTCGTTAATGCGGCTCTCTGATTAGTGACATCTTAAGACTGAACTTAAGACGGTTTTAAGTTCAGAATATAAGAATTGATTATGAATATCGGCCTAAGAATTAATATTTTTTATTATTCAGCTGTCATTGTTCTGAACTTACTACAACTCTTTAATAAATAATAAGTAGGCAATCGAATAAATATATATAATATATATAATATACACATATGAAAATACATATAACGTTCATTGTGATTTTTAAGAAAAATCGCAATTGCGATGCATAATTTTAAAAATCGCACATCCTTAGAACAATACACACTGCCTATACAGAAAATGTATAACATACGCAATGTAAACTATATAACTTAAGTTAGAAAAAGTTAAACCATTCATTTTTCAGTTACTTCAACAATAACAACATGTTACTTAATTCATAACGAAATTCCTTATAATTTATATTTTCAGTTTTGACAATATATATAGTTAGAAATCTTAATGAATTTTAAGTATCATGTAAAGGAAGCTTGGTTATACATGAAATTAAAAGTAATAAATGATTATGTAACTGAAAACTAATTAGTTTTATAGTTTTATATATAATAACTCAAATTTAAAACACTAGTCTTAAATGTAATGAACGTGTGCATTAAAATTAATGAATATAATATTATAGAAATCAATTTACGCGTTAATAAAGTGTAAAAGATCTGTCACTGAAAATTAATTTACGTGTTAATGAAATGTAAGAAACGTAAATTAAACGTTAAGCATTAACGTATTATAGGATTAATTAAAATATTATTAATATAAGTAAATGTGAAAGTACATTATTAAATTTTAATATACGTTTAACTTTTAAGTTATTACAAACTTAAATTTCATTAACATGTACATTAATAAATTCTTCTCACTTATATAGAATTTGAATTTCATTCACCAGTATACATTAATAGTTAATTATTAAATAAAAAACATTTCAATTTAAAAACAATGTATTGGAACACAGCCTAATAAATATAAAATCCATTGTGTATAGAATCACTGTGAAAAATTTCATGATATTTAATATATTGTACCTTTACAATTTGTTTTACAACAGCAATTTGTTTTGAATTTAATTTCATTACATTACATTACATATAAATTTAATATATTTATAACTGAAAAGTATATTTGTGTACATGTTATTGTGTATATGTAATATACATGAAATTTAATGTATTTTTCATAAAAATTTATGAAATTTAATGTACATGTTCATTATACATTCATTAGTAACTACTGCAACTTAATTTTCAGTTAAATTATTCATTACTTTTAATTTCGTTCATTTATATATAAAGAAAGCTCGTACATAGTTACATTTCTATAATAGTGATATACACTTAAAAATTTTAGCGTTGTTATTGTCAGCCATTCTTTGTTACATTAAGATTATTAAAGAAAATTTCAGTTTTGGTTTTGATATGATCCGTTTGGACTATAATTAATATCAGAGTTTTTCGCTTCTTTTTTCTTTTTCTTTGCAATTAACGTTATAGGTGTATTAAAAGTTATTTATTAATTTCAATATAATTGACACTGATTCGCTGGTCAAAGACTAATTTTTGACTAAACCGATAGAATTTAAATGGTGCGATATGACGAATTTTTGTTTTAGTGAGCTACCTTCTATTATTTTACAATAAATCGTTCTTGCCTCCAACAAATTTACCTTTTAATAATTTTAATACATTTTAAATTGTTATTAGAGTTCGTTTTTATATTATATATTCCGTTATTATAGTTTCCGTTAATAAGTGGAGATGGCTTACTGAAATAAATTAGTTTGTAAAAAAATTTTTTGTAATTACAATATCATATTGTTGAGGATGACTCAAAAGTGAGCCGAAACATGTAAGCAGATTAATTATTATTAAAGTTGTTTTGTTAATTGTATTGGTTCGCACATGCGAAAATTACATGTTTGATTCCTATTGCTCTGTTATATTTCAATCATTTTATAAAAATTTCATTATATTTAATATACTTTTAAGTTGCACAACTTGAACTTAATTTCATGACATTATAATAAATCTGTATTAATAACTAAAAAATATTTGTGTGCATGTACATTAAATTTAATGTATTTTTCATGAAAATTTAATGTTTATTATATTTAAATAGCTACTGTAACTTAATTTTCAGTTAAATCATTCATTACTTTTAATTTCGTTCATAATGAGCTTACATTTATGTAAAGGAAGTGGTTACATTTCTAACAGTGCAAATAATTTCATATAATAACGATTGAATTGATAGAACCAATTTCTAATTGGCGGCAAATTTCCAATAAATGCTTTATTATAAGTTTTGAAGATTTAGGATCAATTTCTGATTGGTCAAAAGTGTTTGAATGATTGCGCATCTAAAGGAATGTTACACCTGGTATTCTTATATCATAGTAAAATGTAAATTTCTTAAATTGTTTAAAAATCTGACAAGTTGAAAAATGATAAGTTACACAATGCAACGTATGTATCATGGTTGAATCACCTTGAAGAGTGCGAAGATAGTCTATCCTATCCTATCGACTAAACAACTTATAACTAACGGTGACCATGGCGCTGTGCTCTTGTTTTCAATGATCGGTCACGTCAGTTTTAGCTCGAATTCGCGATCCGCATTTTCATAGATTCTCAGAAAGATTCAATTACAAAACTACACTTAATCATGAATGTTTTTAAACTCGGTGATAAAGCATTGGACAACACACACGAGCTCTCGTTCAACTTCCCAGCAGAGGATAATAACAGCCAAACTTCTGTATCGTACGTTATTAATACGAATGCATCTCCTGTATCCGAACACAAGGTAAATTTTATTACAAAACCTTTCTTTTTTTATATAATGTTTTAACGCTTCATATTTTTTCTCGTATTTTACACAATACTTGTAACGCCGATTATGCTTTCATATAAATATGAATTTAAAGATTAAAACTTTTTTGTATTTTATTGTTGCTCACGTACTCTAAAAAATGTGGATGGGGATTTAATACCATATGTAATGTTTATATAATTCTTGTTGTATTGATAAAAAAAAGCAACATGATGGATTTAACATCATGATTTAAAGGACATTCATCCAGAAATATCAAAAAGATGCTTATTTTTATGAATTTTTTTGTGAAACCTATCAACTTTGGACAACAAGGTTTTGATCAATATTTTACACATTTACATGTATAGTGTCACATACAATTTTTAATAAAAATATTAACAAATAGTGCTGGAACAACTGTTAAAGCTTATCTATAGCAATAATAATTTATGGTAACCGTTGAAACTTTCTACTTTACTACAGTTTATCTGAAATAAAAATCAATAAATTTTTTGATAAAAAAAAACATTAATAAATCTAATCTTTGTTGTAGTTTAAACATTTTCAATTTTGATAAAGTGGGCTTCTAAAATTAATAAAAGTGCAATTTTTTATTAAAAAATTGTTCAGTTTTTATTATAAAAAAATTATAACTTTAAAAAATTCCTACGAAAACTAGATTTATTATATATTTCAAGAATATAATATATTTCAAGAATTTATTAGATATTTTGTTTGAGATGAATTGTAAAAACTGGGATGGTCACCATTACTGCTATTATAATGTCAAATAGTTGTACCGATATTATTTATCAAAATTTTTAATTAAAAATTTTATACATATAATGCTCATTAATATACATATAAGATATTGACCAAAATTCTGATTGAGTAAAATTAATAATTTTGCGCAAAAAGAAACATATAAATAGGCATTTTCTTGATGTTGGTGTTTATATCAACATCAATACGGTGAATATTATATTTGTCATCTGTAGCGTTAAATCCAAGTCCATATTTTTTAGAATACAGAATTATTTACTGTTCATAAAAAAATAAAAAGAAAACAGTCCATTTGTATTGGCAAACAGATAGTCATGGATTGTCCAACAGAATGCAAGGTTTTAAACAACACTGTGAAGACCGAATTTGAATTAAAAAAATGTGAAAATTTATGCGGAAGTGAAAAAACAGAAACAAACAATGTCGCTGAATACGATCAAATATTCGATTTGAATCACGAAAATCCGTCTTATTTTAATTCTAGTATAAACGATTGTGATGTTTCCATTTACGAATATTTTGATTGCAACGACAAGACAGTTCAGGAAGAAGATTCCGAAGATATAGAGAAAACAATTCAAAATCAATTTTTGATCACGGATGATCAACATACAAATTCTTTGAACAATTTAACAGAATTTCGAGATAGTCTCAACATTGATTCGGTGCATGAAAAAATATGTCGAGTAAGATATGTGAAAGAAGAATTCATCGATTCGGGAATCTCTACTAATGAATTAATTGCTGAGAATTTTATTAATTCGCAGAATATTCCTGAAAGAAATGATGTCACTTGTAAAATTATTGAAGAAGACACAAAAAATAAAGAGATGAAGTTTGCACAGAATGTTACATGTATAAATATTGAAGATTCTCTTCAAGAAGAATTAGACATACAAAACTCAGTTTCAGCAATAAAATCTGACAACTATTTTATAAGTAATAACGAGAATTACTTTAAAAATGACATCGATCTCTCGAAATGTATGGAAGAGAACGCGAATCATATGTTAAGTATATGTACTGAAAAAGACAGTATCGAAGAAACGATTATAGAGATAAAGAAAATGGATAAAATAATCAAGAATCTTTTGTACACTAGTGACGACGAGCATTACGATTCGACGGAGGAACGAATGATAGAAGACTTATCTGCGGCGGAGGAACGAATAATAGAAGATTTATCTGCGACGGAGGAACAAATGATAGAAGACTTATCTGCGAAAATGGAAGATGATTGCGATGACGTAATGAAGAAAATTATCGAAAGTTGCTGTCATGCCGCAGATTTTCAGCAATGTTCAACGATATGCGAAATCTCGAATGCAGATTCCATACAATCAAGTAGCAAACGTGTAATTAAGGAATTTCGAGAAAATGAATTTTTCTCATGTCATCGCGTCGTTTCCGAGACTATCATAGCGAAAGAAGATATATTAAAAACTATTGAGGAAGCAGAGAAAATATTAACTGACAGTCCATATTGGGAAAAGTCAGAGGCAATTGTTAATCAGATAACTGAAAATTCGAACGACAAAAACAATTCGTCGGAAAAATCTGCGGAAAAAGTAAGAAATGATAAAGAGCATGAAAGAATAAATGAAACAATAAGTCAAAAAGAAATCGATTTAATTGAGATTAAAGATAACAAGATAAATTCAACAAATACGATTGAAAAGATTGCAGTCTCGAAATCTGACGTTGTTGAACATAATTTGCAAAAATTAGCTGAAATTACATGTTCAGATCGTCTTAGATCACGCATTGAGATTCGGGAAACTTTGGAGAAGATAGCAGAAGAAAAGAAGAAAATAGAAAATCGTAAGAATGTATCGCTAGAGACACTATCGAAGAAATTCGAGGAAATTGACAAACTCGTTGTTGATCATAATTATACTTTTTTTGAATCTGATAATGATTCTTATGAATTAAAAACTCCAGAGAATGTCGCTAATGATTTTGACAGTCTCAGCGAGTTTCAGGTTCAGATTGATCCAGAAGTTCCTTTAACGAAGCCCGAAATAGCTGAAAAATTGAAAATCGAAGAATTAGAAAAAGAACTAGAGGATGAAATAAAAGAGCACAAGAAACTTATGGATGAATATCAAAAAATTATTGTGACGGATTTAGAGAAGATTCAATTGACTTTGGAATCGAAATCAATGCAAGTTTACAATGGCACGGATATCGATAAAGAAATAAAAAATAAGTCTAAAGACGACGAAAAAATAAGCGAAGAATTTTCAAATGAAATATTAGAAATGATAGACGATACAATGGTGATTAAAATTGATTCGGAATCCGACGATTTTTTCATGGAAGAGTGGAAGGAACCAGAAAGGACGTACATTAAAGGAAAAGTCTATGATTTTGACGAAAAAAAGCATGGCATTAGGTAAGCTCTCGAAATAATAATTTAATTTAATCATTATAATTAACAATTTTTAATAAAATATTAATACTTAATCATTTAACTTAATAATAATAAATAATTATTACTAATAAATGATTTAATAATAAATAATTATTATTAGACATTAATAGTTAACAGTTTTACGAAATAATAATTAGTAATTAAAAAGATATATATATATATATATATATATATATATAAATCATTAATATCTTAGATAATAATTATCACTAATTTAACAACAGATGATAATTTTAGGATGACAGAAGAACTCATCAGGAAGCACTGCAAGGAGAACAAGTTGTATCAAACCCCATATTTGAACGATGTTCTGTATTTGCATTACAAAGGCATGCACAATACTCGATCGATCACGTTAATCATATTTAATATATGTATCAATAATGAATTTACGTTTTTTTAGGATTTTCCTTCATTGAAAACCTCGAGAAATACACGGGTCTAAAATGTTTGTGGCTAGAGAGCAATGGTATATACGAGATTGCCAATTTAGAAAATCAGAGCGAACTTAAGAGCTTATATCTGCACCACAACCTCATCAGCAAAATCGAGAATCTTGACTGCCTGCCGAAGCTCGACACCCTGAATCTCTCACACAACACGATACGGAGAATCGAGAATCTCGGTGACTCGAATCGTGAAGCGGGTATTATCCCAGATGACCTTGACCTTGACGTGCCTCTGCTTTTCAGACGGCCTCAAGTTCCTGAACAACCTGAACCTGTCGCACAACTATCTACGAGAAACTGCTGACATCGAGCATCTCCGTCTGCTGCACACACTCTCAATCTTGGATATCTCTCACAACAGGATCGACACCTGCGACATCGTTGACGTAAGTCGATAACTACGCACGGTGCATGCAATACGCACAACCGGAATATATTTCCGAAATGACAGGTGATGTTACGGCGAAAACGCGATTGGAATATATTTACGTATTAAATAATGTTTGTGGTTGCAAACTGATATCTTAATCATTAACTTAAAAAATTCTACTGCAGCTATATTCATTAACCCTTTACTCAAGTGGTTTTTTTTTTATAACATAATTATTCGTGTGGGGTATATTTTTCATATCTCAATGTTATATCTTTATTTCAATTTTTATTTCTTTGGCAATTTACAATAAAATAAAAATTGATAATAAGTTTTCTAGGTACGGATAAATATAATTTTTTAAAAATATATGTATATTAAATACAATAACGTGTATACTTAAATAGCATTAAGACATTTATAAAAGGAATTTATAAAAGGAGTTTTGGATATCCCACACTAGTAATGAAGGGTTTATTACGTTATGAAAGCTTAATGACTTTTACCTATTTTTTTCAGAGATCTAAATTAAAAAATCTACACATATTTAAAAAAATGCTTTACATATATTAATACAAAACATCTCTATGATACGTATAATCTCGTCGAGATGTCTCATTTGCCGCAAGTGCGAGCAAAAGTTGAACTGTTTAGATTTTGGGAGACATGAAGTTGTTGCGCGTTGTAACGTTGAGTGGCAACCCAGTGCTCAAACAGATAAAGATGTATCGCAAGACGATGATCCTTAAATGCAAGAATCTTCAATATTTAGACGATCGACCGGTGTTCCCACGCGATCGTGCCTGCGCCGAGGCCTGGTAAATTTATCAGCAAGAACACGACATGTGAGAAAGTAATATCTCGTTAGTCTTAAAATATCTCTGAATCGACACACAGGATGCGTGGCGGTGTCGACGAGGAGGTGGCAGAGAGGAATCGGTGGTTCCAAGCGGAGCAGAAGAAAATCAACGACAGTGTTATGGGTGAGTTAAAAGATTCGTTACTCGAAGCGGGCCTCGAAATGGCCACCCCTTTGATTCCTCTCACCTGTTTCTGTTCCTCTGGTCTCGGTTTTTGTTTACCTGTCGAACGTTGCGTCCGCCCTCGAAAGCCCTGATAAACAAAAGGAAGCTGTGCAAACCGGTCGGGACGTCCAAAAAGGAGGCGACAGATAAGAAGAAGAAGGAGAAGAAAGAGGAGGAGGACGAGAAGGAGGAGGAGGACGAAGAAGTCACGACGAAATCAAGCGCGCGCACCGCGACAAGGAGCAGTGGACTGGTAAGAACTAGTTTCGTCAAGGTCTGGTACAGAATTCGTGCTTTGAATAATATCACCACCATCGGTCCCGTCGGCTATTTGATCATTCACCACGTAAAACCCGTACACCTCCCGATCTCCTGCCATCCATGATACCGGCCACGATGAACGCGCTAAAGCTCGACCTGGAGAAGAAGAAAAAATCTGAGGAGCGATCCTTCCTCGGTTCTTACGACTGTCCGTTGTCGTCGTCATCTTCGGAAGACGAACAACTCGCAAACGATGAAGAAAACGAGCGCTCACGGCAAAAAGGAGGCAAGGAAAGTGACGGAAGGAGGCCAATGGCGGAGCAAGAGAAAAAAGTTTCCGATGAAAACAATGAGGAGCTTCTGCTGCCCTGGAAAGCTAAGGTATGCAATTCTTATCTTCTTGTAACAAATGAGAATTTAATAAGGGATGTATAAAGAGTTGTTCATATGAGTTACCTCATGGTTAGGTTCGAGAAGAGATCCGATCGCGAACGCTGATCGAAGAAATATCGGAATCTAAACATGACATCATTGATAATGCAGAAAGAAAATGGCACGGAGATCAAATTTTCAATAACTATGAAAGTATATATGATTCACTCGGTGATAGTATCGTCAATAGGAAGACTGTCTCTCCTAAGAAAGAAGTATTGGAACTACAATTAGAAAAAGAAAAGACAGCAGATTTAAGAAAGCAAGAATCAATCAGTAACAATAATAAAGCTAATGGTGAGCAGATTACATTTCGTTTCCTTACAACACAACTCAAAATATCACCAAGTTTATATTTAATGAGCTAAAATGATTAAATTTAAAACAAAACAATATTTTCTTCAAACTTCGACCTTCAAAACTATCTAAATTCTAAAAATTCTCTATAGAAGATTTTTTTTTCTTACAAAAATATATAATACAACTTAAAAAATATCTTGTGCAAGATGATAACTTAAAAACTTAATTATCTAACTTAATTATAATTGTTACAATGAAGATTACTCTAGCAATTATCAAAAGTTAACTTTACAATTTGTCCGTCAAATAGCACTTACTAAAGATTTTTTTTAAAGAACTCATAAGATCTTCCACAAGAGTTATAAGTTGTGTTATTTTGGTAAATAAAAAGTAGTGTCTCTTATAGACAATATTAATGTAGAATTAAGACAATTTTGATGATTGATGATCTCCTCTTCGTATTGTCGATTTTGGTCTTACAAAATTATAATAAACCCGGAATATAAGTCTCTCTCATTAAATGTAATATAACTCGAAACATCACAACGCAACTTATATTTGCCTTGAGCAATTAAAATTACTAAATTCAAAATAGAACAATAATATTGCAATATTTCGAATTATGTTATTTTTAATTATTCCAGATTTATTATATTTTATAGATCATCAAAATTATCAATTCAAAAAAGGTGATTTTTTTAAGGGTTTTGAGAGAAATGAAAATAACAGAAATAACATTCGATCACGTTTCTAAGAATATATTCTTTTTACCGATATTATTTGATTAGTTAATAATTTTCTGTTAAGTTGAAAAATAATTTTTCCTCTTTTCTAAAAAAATTAATCTTTGAGTTATGTCACTTTTGAAATAAGAGAACGACATTAAAGAATTAATATCTTGATGACACTTTCAGAGATACAGTTTCATTAACAAGAAATTATGCGCACGTAGGGTAAGATTGCCGAAATTGCACCACTTTTGCACTTAAAGATTCATCACTCAGAAATTACGAGGAATATTCTTAAGTTTTTTTATAGCACAAACTGCGCTCTTTTCTCTTTCTTATGTAATTTTTTCATAATTTTTTTCGTTATTATAACATTTAAAATGAAATAATTCGAATTTTTTCATTGTCTAAAAATTGCATCACTAATATTCCTCATTTAAAATATTAATAATGAAAAAAAAAATGAAAAATTATATAAGAAAAAGAAAAAATTGTATTCCATTACGCAGTTAAAAACGTAAAAAAAAAAACGTATAATTCATAATTCCGAAACACATAATTTCAGGAATTTAAGGAGTTTCTGTGTGAAACAAAATAAACACTTACGTTTACATCTTTACATAATAATAAATGGAATTAAAATGTAAGAAATGAAAAAATATTAGGTAACGTGCGATTTAAAAGGTTAGATTGTGATTTAGAAAATCACATTATGGTACGATTTAGGAAACTGAAGCATTTTTAAATTTTATATATTTAATCTATAAAAATATGTAAAGCAAACTTTAATCCTATTAATTAAAATTTAATAATATTCTGATCACAACTAATGGTCAAGACTTAGGTTATTTAATTTATATTTTCTATAATTTTGTTATAAAATACGTTGAAATATAGCAACGCCATCACGATTTCTTTATTTATATAATATAAAGTAACAACACTATTGCGCTCCTATTACATTTCACGAGCATAATGTAGCAGCATTGCAATATATACATAGCAGCATGTAATTCTTATATAATAACCCGTAAGAAAGTATATATATAAACGCAATAATTGAATTTTTAAGCGAGATAGTGCGATTTAGGAGCCGATGCGATTTCGGTAATTTTTTCCTAATCGTAGAAAAATATCATACATTATCTATAATTATTTTTATCTTAATTAAATTTATTTTATTTATTCTTATCTCGAATAAATTTCTACATCATCTATAATTATTCTTATCTTGGCAATTAAAATTGTTTTTTACAGATCGTAAAAGCGAGAGAATGTTTACCTGTTCAGTATCGTGTGACACATCAGATCTAAAACAGATATTAGAAGAATACCATAAACCTGCTAACACAGTCACCAACGAGAAAGACGATATATCGAGTAAAAATATCAATAGCTATCAAAGAAAAAGCAGAGACTATCCGTTCGGTTCTAAACTTAGCAGCATCCGAGAAGAAATGAGAGAATTCTGCGACAGTATGGATAGGTTTGTTGACGAAAACAAGATAGTGTTCAAGAATGGCGAGGTGGAGGGATTCTGGGGCGAGAGAAAGATGGTGGACCAAAATTTACAAACTGATTTTGTTGATGATAGCAAGATCCAAGAAACTGGGACCAAGGTTTCCGTGAGCGAGGAAGGTAAACTACGATGGTGGAGTACCAAGGAAAGAAAACTGAAGGTCAAAGAGATATTAAAGAAGCGAGAGGACGAAGCAAAGAAAAACAAAGTGGAAGTAGAAGATATCAAAAGAGTTGAAAAATCCGATCGCTGTTCGTCGAAAGATAAAAAGCAGCTGACCAATGCTACAAATTATTTTCAGGATGTCTACGATTTGACATTAAAAACTTGCCCGTCAAATGTTCTTCCGGATTCAATGAAAACATATTCCGTGAAAAACGCAGAAAATTATGAAAGCGAGCAATCTGTAAATATACAGCAAGAAGAAGAATCGCACGGAGTATTCCATAGTCTCTTTGCTGAATTGAGAACCCGGGATATTCGGGAGTGCATACACAAATCGAAATTTTCAACTGAATTAATAACTCTAGAGGAAAAACTGGATAACGAAAAATTAGCCATTGATATAGAGAAGAAAAATATCTGTACTCTCATCAATACGAAGGATCTTGTTAGTTCTAATGAACAGTATTCGGAATGTGAAAATAGTGCAGAGAAAAATAATTCTGCAAAAATCGAGATTTTGGAAGACAAAGTTAACGATCTTTCATTCGAATCTCCGGAAAGGAAGAAAAACATCGATGAATCTGATGACGATTCTTTTAAAACGGCATTATCCATTCAAGAAGATTCGCAAATTTTGGAAAGCAGTTATGAATTACCAAAAGTGTTAAAATTGACTAATAAGGAAAATAATTTTGACAAAATTATTGATTCAATTCAAAATGAAAGTATCGATCATTCAATGGACAATAATTGGAAAGAAATAATTTCAAATAAAAGTCATAATGACGCGATTTATGGAAATGAGAAAATCAATGATGAATTAGAAAAATCTTCTGATAAAACGGAGATATCAAAAAGCGAGCGAGAATTTTTAATTGAAACAGAACAATCTAATTCTCAAATGGAATCGCTCGTTCGAACAATAGATCATTTATCTCTAGAAAGAGCGAGTCACTCTTCAAGACTGACAGGTAAAAGAACTCGCGAAGCGGAGGATGTCGAGGTGAGCAACAAGAAATCTTTTCTCATCAAGGAAATGAATCCCGGAAAGAAACTGGAGGAACGCAAATCTCGTAATCAAATCTCTGAAAGATGCAGACAGCATCTGATACAAGAAACGAAGAAATTTGCGAGGAAAGTTTCACCGTTGATCGACAAATGCATAACGCATCTAATAAAAGATACAGAAAATGCAAACGAGAAATCGCAATGCTATAAATACAATCGGAGAAATCTTAAAGAATACTTGCCATCTGATTACACTTCAAAAATGAATCTTAGTAAGCCTGCGGGCGATTTTGGAGAACGAAATAATTGCCATGATAAGTATGACAATAAATATAATGATGTGACAAATACATATTCTGAAAGACAAGAATTGGAACAAACGATCAATTCACAATTCGCTGCATCAGCTCATCCTTCTGGTAAGATCGATATATTAATATACACGAAAAGAATAGTTTTGCTGAAAAATTAAAAAATTTAGCTAAACATATTTATAAATTTGAAAATAATTTTATTGGATTATAATTGTGTTTGCTACACAATAATTATGTAACCCATGCTGATTGATAAAATATCAAAACTTTTTGCAACGATAATAACGCGATTTACAAAAATGAGAAAATTAATGACGAATTAGAAAAATTTTTTGAGATATCAAGAGGAAGTGAGATTGTTTATGACTGTTCATCGTGCCTGAATTTCCTATATAATTATTTTAATGGTCCAACAAAATTATTTCCAGATTTGTATCTACTTAAATTTTTAGAAATGTTTTTATAAAAAACGAATGTGTAAAAAAAGAATGTAATTAAAAATTAAAAATTATTTAAAACTACATTTATTTGTTCTAGATATCCAATCACTTGCCAATCTTTTTCGACAATCCCAAGACCAAGGGTCGCAGTCGCCAGCAGTAAATGCCAATGTATCACTTTATGAAGAATTTTGCGATCATCTGCATAAATTAGAGAACAGCAAGAAATTGTTGATTAAGCCAGATTTCATAACAGATAATAATCAATCAGAAGAAATATTATCTGATAATAAATTACAGAATACTGAATGTTCGGTAAAAGAATCAATTAAACCACTGATCCAAATAATTTCTGAATGTCCTACGACGTCTAAAAATTCTGAACAAACTTCATCAGAACGAAAAGAAATTAAACTATTGCATGGCTCGCAAGTTACTTCCTATTACAAACAGAAAGATGTTAGTATAATATATAATATTATAATATAGTGTTCGGCAATAGGAAAAGATGAAATTTAAGAAAGGATTCTAGATGATAAGAAAGTTGAAGACTAATAAAATTGTAAATTCGGCTTCGTTTTTTATACAGTCATAAGTGTTTGAATATTTGTGTAAAAAGCTAATCTAAAGCACATGAATTTTAGACATAAGTATAATAAAAGAACGAAGCGTCCATCAAAATTTTGTTACTCCCGTTTTGGATAATTCTGAATGTTTAAATATTCATATAGAAGTGTTTAATACACGAATGTTTAAACATTTGTTAATTATAAAACAGAGCCGAACTCACAATTTTGTGATTCCTTATTTTCATCTTCTATTCATTCAGAATTTTTAAATTATAACCCATCTGTTGCTGAACACCTTATATGTGTATAGAAAATCAAAGCGTTATGTAATATAAAAATTATTACACACACACACACACACACACACACACACACACACACACACACA